>VFSW01005198.1_pt1 | contig 19293 bp, 11 predicted proteins | sample 5358111 | NCBI WGS metagenome assembly VFSW01 (sample SAMN11554181, study PRJNA540505) | mine drainage metagenome | isolation source: sediment from site ElyBrook_90M | place: USA: Ely Copper Mine, Vershire, VT | collected 2017 | reverse complement strand
GAAGAAAACTGGAGCGGGCGAAGGGATTCGAACCCTCGACCCCAACCTTGGCAAGAGGCGGAAGAGCCTACGCCTTACTTCGATATGCTCCGCTGCACTCGATTTTTCCTGATAAAATCAATGAACTAATTTCTCCCGGCTTCGCCGGCCTACGCTCCACTTTTCTCCCTCCTGCTTACCTCGTGCTTACCCGCATGCTAAGGTGCCATTCGGGTAAGCAGATCAGAGGAGGCAATCGATGGCAAGAATCACGAAGCGACTCGTGGATGCCCTTCGCCCCAAGAAAGCCGACCCGAGCGATCGCGATGTCACGAAAGCCCGCTACGCCGGCCGCGCCTCAAAAAAGGACGTCGTAGCCTGGGACGACGAACTGCGCGGCTTTGGCGTTCGCTTCAAGCCGACCGGCGCAGGCGCCTACATCATCCAATACCGAAACGCCGAAGGCAGAAGTAAACGCCTGACCCTCGGCTCCGTAGCCGAATTGACCGCAGAGGAAGCGCGCAAGCTCGCACGCAGCAAGCTCAGCGGCGTCGCTCAGGGAGCGGACCCCGTCGCGGAAAAGCGCGCGGTGCGCACCGCTTGCACGGTGGGTGAGATCTGCGACTGGTATCTCGAAAAGGCGGATAGCGGCGAGCTGCTTGGCCGGCGCCGTCGGCCGATCGCCAAGAAGACCTTGGCCCTCGACCGCAGCCGGATCGAGACGCACGTCCGCCCGCTCCTTGGAGATCGGAAGGTCCAAAGCCTGACGCTGGCGGACATCGAACGCTTTCAGGCCGATGTCGTCGCCGGCAAGACGGCCAAACCCCGGAAGGGCCGCGGTGGCATAACCACCGGTGGCGCCGGCGTCGCAGGGCGTACGGTTGGGATGCTGCACACGATCTTTGAACAGGCGGCCCGGCTGCACCTCATCAGCCATAACCCGGCAAAGGGCGTCCGAAAGGTCAGCACCGACAACAAAGTCGAACGACGCCTGTCGCTGGGAGAGATCGCCGTGCTCGGGAGGGCGATCCGGCAGGCCGACGAGGAAAGCCCGGTCGCGCTCGCGGCGATCCGCCTCATGCTCCTCACCGGCTTTCGTCGAATGGAGGTCCTGACGCTCCAACGGGGCTGGATCGATCCGGAAGCCCCATGCGTGCGTTTTCCCACGACCAAGAGCGGCGCCCAGCTCCGTGCCATTGGTCAGCCAGCCCTCAAGTTGCTGCTCAGCCAACCCAGCGGTCAGAGCGAGAACCCATACGTCTTTCCGGCCGAGGTCGGCGACGGGCATTTCGTCGGCGTCGTCCGGGTTCTCCAGCGGCTCTGCCTGGCCGCCAAGCTCAAGGATGTCACGCCACACGTGCTTCGCCACACCTTCGCCAGCGTGGCCGGAGACATGGGCTTTTCCGAGCTGACGATCGCGGGCCTGTTGGGCCACACCGGGCGAGGCGTTACCCAGCGCTATGTGCACCTCGACAAGGCTTTGCTTCTGGCGGCTGACAAGGTGGCTGAGGAGATCGATCTCGCCCTGGATACCGCCGCTGAACGGCGGTCAGCTCAGCCGTCGGCGAAAGGGGAGCGCCATGTCGAAGTCGCTTGAAAAATATAGTCCCAAGAGCTATATTTTGGCTATGTCCGGTAGGCCCTGCCGGAAATGAGCGTTTACGTCACCAAGGAGTTTAGGCGGTTTGCCCGAAAGGCGGGCTTGGCCGATGCAAAGCTGGTTGAGGCCGCCCAGGATGTGGCAACTGGCCGCTACGACGCCAATCTGGATGGTGGCGTGTTCAAACAGGGCGTCGCCAGGGAAGGCGGCGGCAAGTCGAACGGCTTCCGGACGATCATCCTGTTCCGAGTTGGGAGCCACAGCTTCTTCGCCCACGGGTTCGCAGAGAGCGACAATGCGAACGTGTCGGCCAAGGAGTTAAAAGCCCTAAAGCGGTTGGCGGACGTGTTTCTTGGGTTTTCGGGTGAGCAAGTCGAAGCGGCTCAGGCCGCTGGCGAATTGGTCGAGGTGATGAACGATGGTGGCGACAAAGAGAAGGGTTGACGGCGGCATCCTCGCCTCGGTCCACAAGACCGCGACCGGCCTCCACAAGGCCTGTCTCGTGGACAAGGCGACCATGCGTGAGTTTGACGCCCTATGCCTTACCCCGGTCGAACCTTTGACGCCCGACGAAATCCGGGCGCTCCGAGAACGCGAACAGGTCTCGCAACCCGTTTTCGCGCACTATCTCAATGTCCGGAAGGACGCCGTAAGCAAATGGGAGCGCGGCGAAAAACGACCGGACGGGCCGTCTCTCAAGCTGCTCAATCTAGTGAAGGCTAAGGGTTTGCGGGCAATCGCTTGAGGGTGACGACGATAACAATGATGCTGCGAAACGGGGGGCCACGATGAGTTTGACGCATGATGTTCGAGCGAGGGGCGCAATCGAACGCGTGCTATCGTCGCAACGGAAGTATGCGGATTTAAGGCTCCGGCAGAGCCAGATCGGGCTCACAATTCCGGAGGCATTCGTTCGGGGAATCCGACACATCGGCTACCGCAGCAATAGCGACGCGATCGCCGAACTTATCGACAATTCCATCCAGGCCTATTCGCTGCGCGTCGATCTCGTGTTCGGCTACGATGAGAACTCCTCACTCAAGAAACCCTCTCGGCTGGCGGTCGTCGACGATGGCCACGGGATGGCGCCTGAGATGCTGCGGCTTGCCATGATGTGGGGCGGGACGCATCGCGAGAATGATCGCACAGGTCTTGGCCGTTACGGATACGGCTTGCCCTGCGCGGCGGTCAGCATCGGGAGACGCTTTACAATAATCTCCAAGGTGTCCGATGCCGAGCCTTTCGCCGTCACACTCGATCTGGATGCCTTGGACGCCGGTAAATACCGCAATGCCGCCGGCGACGTAGCGCTTCCGCAAGCTCGTCGCGCGAGGCTCCCTGCTTTCGTTCGGGAGCATCTAAGGCAGGCGTTCCCGAGTGGATGGCGCTCGGGCACGATCATCCTAATCGAAAAGTTGGATCGCTTGGATTGGGCGACAACTCTGGGGATGCGAACTAACCTCGTCCGCCACTTTGGCGTGACCTATCACAAGCTAGCCACCGAAACCGCCATTTACGTCGATGGCCATCGTATCCTTCCTATAGATCCTCTGTTTCTGTCTCCCGAGTGCGAACTCTATTCGCTGGATGAAGATCGTGCCCGTCCTCTCGATCAAATCGAGATCAAGGTGCGTAACCCGGCCGAACCTGGCCAGGAAGGTCGAATTTCTCTTCGTTATGCGTGGCTCCCGCCAAGCTTCGGTGCGATTGACAAGTCGCGTGATGCCGTTGGGCTCAATGCAAACGCGCGCTTTCCAATCCTGAAGAGTTATCATGGCATAATCTTCAGTCGGAACGGACGGGTGATAGACGTCCAAACTCGAGCGCCCTGGACGGTGTTCATCAACAACGACCGTTATATCCGCGTTGAGGTCGAGTTCTCTGCGTCCTTGGACGAAATGTTCGGCGTAACCACGTCCAAACAGCAGGTGTCGGTCTCCGCGGCGATTTGGGATGCTCTCCGTGAGGCCGGTTTGCACAAAGCCATCGAACAACTCCGCGGAAAGGTCCGATCGGCTAAGCTGAAACGACGCATTGTCGACCCCCAGCACGAAAACGCCGTGAATTCGGGTGAAGCGTCGAAAACTTCGATACCAGGGCGGAGCGGCCGAGTTGCAGATAAGGTGCCGCTGCTGACCGGTGACGGCGCGGTCCTTCGTCCGAATGACAACCATCCACTCCTCAACGGGGCCGCCACCAGTGTGGAGATCGCTCGTGCTTTGCGAGGATTAGTTATCAAGATCTGCGACCTTGCCGACAAGCCTGGTCGGCGGCATCGATCAGATTATGCGACGCTTCTTGAAGACTGGGCAAAAGGTTTGGGCCATCCCCTAAACTCAACCAGAAGCCCAGTAGTACCTCCAGGGCGACGCGGCTAAATGTATGTTTCAAGAGGCACTGGCATGGAATGCGCAACGTTGGCACTAATCTGCGAAGTGCCGAAATGCGCCACAGCAAGGGGGATGAACTGGTGAAAGTGGCGCTCACGGATCATTTTGGTCCGGGCCGTTCCCGCGCCTTCTCTCCCTTCCTAGCGCCAGATGAGCGCAAAAAACTCCATTTACTCCTGGATTTTGGCGATGGCCCGCCGCCTAGCTTTGCCGATGCGCTTCGGTCACTTGCTCGCCGCTATATTGACGACGGTTCAAGCGAGAAGCTCCGAGCCGTCTGTCTTCTTGTAGCGGACCTCTTCGAACAGGGCTGGCGAGTTGCAGTTCAGGAGAATCAAATCCTGTTCGAGCCGCCCGGTATTGCACAGGCGGATGGCCAGACTATTGACGACGTCAAATCTCGGGTTCGCGCGGCGCTGCAGAGTGCTCGTCAGCGTCAACTCCGTGAACCCTCAGTTTCAGCCTTCCTTCGTCGCATGGAGCGGCGCACTGCACGACCGCCTGGCGTTCGGAGTTCCGTACTCGATCTTGTCGACAATGGTACGGACCTGGCTCAGGAATTTCGGCGCATCTCGAATCTACCGGAAGCCGAACGCGCCGCCGCGCTCGCCGGCGTGGTCGATCCTGTCGTCGAGATTTGCCAATCCGGAGCCAAATGTAGGAACACCGGCCTGCCGCTGATCGATATCTGGCGCTACTTCCGTCACACCTGGGCGCACGAGTATCGCCCTGTCCCGGGTCGCCAGCTACTGATCCTCATCCGTAACGCAGCACGTCAAAATCGTCCGGTGATCGGCATCGCCATGCTGGCGAGTCCTGTTATGCGCGTCGGTGTCCGTGACAAGTGGATCGGATGGCTGAGGGAAGAGACCGAAGCGCGCCTTCGAGACGGAAGCTGGGAGCCATCCGCACTCGGGGCGGCACTGCTCGCTCGCCTCGAGGAGTCGATAGCCGCCATTCGGTGGGACGATCTCGCGACTGCTGCGGAAATTGCGGAGCCGACCGAGAGCACGGTTCTCCGGTTGGAACAGAAGGCATCAGGGGCTGCCTTCGCGCGCGATTTAGAGCTCCGCGCGCACTACGAGGCTCATCGCGAAGCCGGCGAAAAGATAACGCCGATGCGCGGAGCCTTGAAACATGCCGCACACGATGCGGATTGGCGGGGAGCGTCAGAAGATCTCTTGTTTGTCCGCAAGCGAGCCGAGGTGCTGTCGCAGCTTCTTTTCGCAAAGCAGATGTTCCGGGCAGTTGGCCTCACCAGAAATCCCTCCGCTGCACTCGATCAACTACTCGCCGCGCGTAGCGGGCAGCGGGCCATCGACATCGTACTGGCAGAATGCCGGAAAGCCGGCCTCTCAAGCCGCGTCGCGGATGTGAGCATCTGCGGTGCGATCCCCCCTTACAACGAAATCCTCGGCGGAAAGCTGGTGGCGCTCCTTCTCGCCTCACGCGATGTTCACGATGCCTATTCCAACCGCTACAGCGCTCAGATCAGTGTGATCGCGTCGCAGATGGCTGGCCGTCCGGTCTTAAAACCTGCCGACCTTCGTATTCTCACCACCACGAGCCTCTATGGCGTGGGGTCGAGCCAGTATAATCGGCTGTCTCTCAAGGCGGCGCATCACCCAGGGCTTTGCGCGGACGTGTCCTGGGGCGCGATCGGCAAAAGCTTCACCGGCGGGTTCGGCACGCTCCACCTCGGTGCCGAAACCGCGCAGGCGCTTCGCTCGATGGCCGAGACTCAGCACGTTTCGAGGAGGGTCAACAATCGGTTTGGTGAAGGGACCAGCCCGCGCTTGCGGCAGATACGTGAGGGTCTCGACGTTCTGGGCTTAGACAGTGATATTATCCTCCACCACGCCACCCCGCGGCTCTTCTACGCGTGTGAACTCGGGGTCGGTTCTCGCAACGCGCTCCTTGGAATGGCTGCCGCAGACTTCCAAGCTGAGACGTCGGCAGCTATCAGCGAAGCCTGGCGTCAACGGTGGCTCGCAGCTCGATGCCAACGAGAAGAGACCCTCGAGGCGATGGCGCGTCTCGGTCCAAGGAGCGTGCAGTCCAGTCTCCACGCCCCGTCGGATGATGACCTATTGGAATCTGCAGCGGCTGGCTGAGGCCGTTCGCTCATGCACTGGTCCCGATCCATTCGATGAAGTCGCCCCGTTGTCGGTGGACGCTCAAGAGCGCGTTTTTCAGGAAACTCGGCCCGCTGGTGATGTTGATGACCAGCGTGTCGATCGACCTTGTGAGCGGAATCATCACCCAACGGGACGCATGGATTTGCGCCGCTTCTTCGGCTGTCTGATAGAGATCGTCAATCCGATGGTCTTCGGTAAACCACTGGCGGAATTTATATTCCCAGAGTTCGTCGAGGCCATAGTTGATGGTCGTCCAACCCTCCAGGCCACGGCAGGAATCATATTGGACGAAGCGTAGCTGGTCGCGATGGGTGGGAAAGTGTTCGCGAACATCGCGAGCGGTTCCGTCCCAAACACTTCCGCCATGTTTGACGAAGTTTGCGGCGGGACGGCAAAGTTGGTCGGAGGTTCCGGGCTGCACCATAGCCGGCGGGACGCAAGCCAGCATGTCGACCGGATAGTTGCCAAGCTTCAGCGCTTCTGCACTGAGGCGCGTGAGGATGGACGCATCCGAAACGAGATCGCCCTCGACGACGATCACACGCCCACCTGCAGCTTCGGCATTGGGTTCGAGATCCCAATCTGAAAGCCGCAAACCGTCCGCCATATCGCGAACGAACGACGCGAGATTCGACTTCATCCGCATGCAGCGCGTCAGGCGGCGAGAACGAACGGAGGCGCGGGCGAGACCCCCTGACCAATCGGCCACCGACTCTCGCACATACTGGTCCACTCCATCCGAAACGGTTAGCCGCTCTGGACCGTAGATTGCTCGAAGAATTGCTATCTCGTCGCGGGGCCAATCCTGACCCTCATCGACGAAGATTAGATCCCAGTCGAATTCCGGCGCTTGACCGAGTAACAAATGGTCGATGTCGCCTCGTGTAATGGCTCCGCTCTCCAGATAACCGAGCAGAGCGATCTTGTTCTCTTCATAATTCACGAGAAAATCGTTGTAGGTCGTGATGACACCCAGACCAAGCATCAATCGACCGAAAAAGGCGTGGGCCGTCTCGATCCCGATGCCCCCGCTCTCAACACTGCGTGGCACGGCGAGGAGCGCCATAGTCCGGCGCAGATCGGCCACAAGCGCCTTATTGAAGGTGAGAACGAGCGACCGAGACTGGCGCAGTTCGAAGGCACGGTAGGCCATCTGAAGGAGAATGACAGTCTTTCCGACTCCGCCGCGCCCCTTCACGACAACTTGACGTTCGCCCAAGTCGTCCAGCCAGGTGTCCGGCAACGATTTCTTGGCGATCATGTCCATGCGACGACGGTCGAGCGGCGTCGGTTCGATCTCATCGAAAAGCGAAAAATCTGACGACAGAATTTCCGCGAAGGCGTCGTCTGAGCCAGAGACGAGATTGACTCGATTGCCATTTCGGAGTGGCCGGGAAATTTGCCCAAGCACGTTCAAGATGCGCTCGAAGCTCGCATCCCCGGCTATACAGTTATGCGGTCGCTTCGGAAGATCACTCTCTCGGAGGCCGGTGAACAAGATCAAGTCCTGAACGTGAATATGATCCAAGCCCTGTCGCGATAGATACTTTTTGAATTCGAACATCTGCGTCCGGTTCTTCTCCGTGACGCATTCCCAGACCGCTTTTCCTCCTCGGTTGTAACGAACCGATGCGATCTTATTATTGAAGCGGACGCCCGTAGCGTCGTGCGACTTAGCTTCGATGACTAGGGCAAAGTTCTTCACTTCTGCCGCTTTAGGCACAAAGGGATCGCTGTCCCGCGGATAGAACTGAAACTCGACATCAAACGATCGTGCGGTGGCGAAACTGCCGATCACGATGAGGTCGAGGTCTTCGACCTTGTATCCATACATCTTGAAGCCGACGAAGATTTTCACGACGTCCTGCCGACTTTGAGCAAGGTGGGGCCACAGGTTGAGCATCAACCGGCGGATGTGAACCGCCGCTTCGTATTCCTGTCCTTCCTGCAAACCGATAATCTGGATCACGCCGCCAACCCCTTGAGCAATCGTCTCCGTTGTCAGGACAACCGCTAGGTTCCGATTTGTGCCTGCACCGATCGCGTGGCTGCCGGAAGGTTGCCGCGGACGAGCAGTTCGTTGATGGGAATGACAGCAAGTCCGTCCCAGGTCTCTCGCATTTGCACGACGGCCGGATCTGCCGGGTGGTCAGTCGTGAGTGCGCCAGACAAGGCAATGGCGAACCGTTCTCCGTTAGAGCGCGTCGCAAGGATGGGTATCGAAACGTCGCCCAGTCCGGGAACGGTGACGGGCTTATTCAGTTCGTATGTCGTGCCGTCTGCCTGACGCTCAAGATCCTGCTTCAGCAATTCGGTGGACGCTCTGATCCGGCGGGCATTGAACGGCTGCATCTCGCCGGTGATGAGATATTCCAGTAGCTCGGCTCCTACGTGACGGTCCAACTGACCATGCTCGAATTTGTTCTTGAAGCTGCGCAGACATCTATAGCAGGAAGCGTCACAGTCCTCCGGGCAAGTCTTCATCAGCGAGAGCGCACGCTGGAATAGCTCGGGGCCTTTATCGGCGAGTTGGCCAGCAAAGCCAGCGCCGCCGGGCAGCGTGTCATAAAGGAAGATCTCGGCTTCGAGACCGCTGCGTCCTGCCGGAGTCAACGCTGGACGATACTCCGCCATCAACTCGCCGGCTTCGATTCCCAGCATGTGACAGGCCGCCTTCGCCAGCGCCTCGCTCACCGTTCGAAGCGCGACATCAGTCGGATAAAAGCCCGGCTTAAGCTTGAGTGGCGCCGCGACGCGCAGGGAGAACAGCGCGATATCCGTAATGAAATCCGTCCCGAGAACGAGATGTCGCGTCGTGCCGTTGCCCGGACAATTCGGCTCCTTCTCGTCAGGGAACGGTTTGGGGTGCTGGCCCATCATCGCCGCTGAACCTTCGGCCGAGGCCTCGATCCGTCCGCACTTTGTGCAGTAGTTATAGCCGTCATGCTTAGGACCGGTATTTGAGACCAGCAGATGCGTCCGGTCAGGCATGACCCGGATGCGTTCGTTAACGGCCAGCCATTTCTCGTCGTCTGCAGGCGTCGGCATCGTCAGCTTGGCCCGCGTGGCGTAGGCGGTCTCAGGCATATCATCCGGAGATGTCAGTTCCTCCTCGTAGACCGGATGAGCGAAGCCGGGCGGCCGAAGCCAATAGCGCGCCGGCCCGAACGATTCTTGCGCACCGCAAGCACGGCAGTCGTGCAGCGCGCCGGGAGCAAGACCACTGTCGATCGGCACCGTCTCCGCGAAACTGCACTCGGAACACTCACGATAGAGCCTCCGATTTTGCCACGCATCGAAGCGATCATCTGCCATGGGAGAATAGACTGCGCCGGACGTGTAGCACTTGCCCGAGATCCAAACCTGCTTGCCCGGCGCATACTGCGACAGCGCAACTGGCAAGCCTTGCGATGGCGCGAACTTCATGATCGGCCGATATGAAGTCGAACGGTCGACATCGAACACGTTGAACGTCGCAACATCTGTTGGGAAGGCGTATCGCGGAAGAACACCCTTGTAGAGCAAACGGTCGAGCAACTTGCCAGTTAGTGCTTTTTGCGGTGGACTTTCTTCTCCCTCCTCAGGAGGAACCTCCTCGCCGCCGGTATTCTCACCATCGATATCTTCCTCCTCCTCGACGTATTTGCCGCCGCCAAGACTGGTGGCACCAAGGGCATTATCGACAGCCTTCAAACAATCGGTGACCATTTCATCTAATAACCTCTCGCGGTCGGCATCGCTCAATTGATCGGGGATCCAGGATGAAACACGTCCGCGAAGCGCTACCTCATTCGTCGCAAGCCAAGCCGCAAAGTCATCGCGATTGAGGACTGCGGTGATTGTCTTAAAGTCTTCTACAGAGCCCAGCACAGAGAACAGGTCTGGATCAGCGGACGGATCGAAGGCCGGAATTTTTTCTTGGTGATACCCTTGAAGAAGGTAAGCGCGAATGTGACGCTGAACGATATCCGGGTTATCCAGCGTCAGCTTCGGGTCCACAACCGGGCCTGCGATCATGGCCTCCGGTTCGCTGAAATAGTGCTCATCATGACTGTCGGCGCTGCCGAAGGCCACGACGGTCGCGACGGCGTTGCCACGCCGGCCGGCGCGACCCGCACGTTGTTGGTAGTTCGCTCGTCCCGGCGGCATGTTGCGTAGCGCGACTCCAGACAGGGCGCCGATGTCAATGCCGACTTCCATTGTGGTGGTGCTCGATAAAACGTCGATCGCGGTGGCTCGCTTGGCACCTGGGCCCCACGTCAGTTCCACGTCCTGGAAGAGGAGTTCGTTCTCCTCAGCCTTGGAGAAAACGTCTTCGCTCTGCGGCGCGTTCAGTTGCGCTGTATGCTCCGCAGCGATCAAAGCCATCGGCTTCTGAGCCGGATCGGTGAGCGCCGCGATGACTGGAGCGCGGTAGTAGCCCTTACGAGCCGAAAAGACCGGGTCGTGGACTGGGTCAAGCTTCGCGATCAACGTGCTTCCGCAATCCAGGCAGTGCGGCAAGGTTCGCACGGGACGATGCACAGACCGGCACGCGCCGCAGCGCACCCAATCGCCCGCGAGTTGGAGCGACAGATTCTTGCCAGCCAGGCGCTTAAAGCCGCTTTCCATCTCAGCGGCGAAGATGGTCATCAAAGCGGGCTGCCAGGTCTTGTCGAAAAGTTTGAAAGCCGTGCTGTCGGGTAGCACTTTCCTCATCGCCTTAAACGAGCCTTTCTGGGCTCGAACGCTGGTCCCACGCCCCCTCGGTCGCTTGTACCAGACGTTCGGCATCGAGTTCAGCCAGAATCCCGCCGACCTCCAGCAACGCAACCATGCCCGCGCGAGCGCAATCTTGTCTTCGTTTGTCTCGGCGACGCTCGGAATAGCGGGAAGTGCGTGAACATCCCTGGCTTTATTTGCGTTCTCGCAAAGCGATGCAAGCGCGAGCGCTTCCAAGCCTAGATACTTGTCTTGGACTGTCTTTACGATGTCGTCGAGTAGCGCTTCCGGAGGGGAGTCGTTCCGAACTTCCATCCAGAGCATTTGGAGTTGCATATCGTCGGCGAGGGCACCTTGAGCAATCGCAGTCTCGACCGTCGTTTCGGCTGCAAAGGTCTCTCCAACTTTCAGCTCCGGCCGCAATCGCACGCCCAACCCCTTTGAGGCCAGCAGAACCGCGAGATACAGGTCCTCTAGGCTGAGCATCGTTCGAATCATCGATTGCTGGTGAAGCTTGTCAAAACCCCAGACAATCAGCGAGCGGAGCGAGTCTCTCACCGAATACATCTGAAGATTTGGGGCAAGTCGTGCGGCGACCTGCCGGGAATCAGAAAAAACCAGAACCTTTCGACCGCGCAGCGGCGCGAATGATGTCGCCGCTTGCGGGCCGGGCGGCTGGACCTGAATCTGCCGAGACACCAATGCCTGAAATGGCTGATCGCCCTTGGTCTGGTGATCCTGGACGGACGTGCGGCCAAAGGCGGCGCTCTCGCCGCAGACGGCGCATGGCGTGAACTGCCCTCTCACTTCCGCGCGCGTATCGGCCTGGCCGTCATCATCCACGGTCGGTGTGATCCGATCCTTTCGGATGTAGAGCGAACGCGTCCGCGGCCCAAGTGTGGCCGGATTAAGTCGGCCGGTTTCTAGGTCGTAATCGGCCAGTTCCGCTAAATCAGGCAGGCGTGGCTCTTCAAGGAGAAGGTCAAGGTCAAGAAGCGGTGCCGTTTCGCCGCCCGGCATCCTCAGCCTTCTCCCAGGCTCGGACCAAAGCGCGTTCGGAGTATCCACATCGTCCGAGTGCGCCCGCGCATGCGCGGCACCGCAATTCCGACAAGTGTAAAACTCAAGCACGCGGGCGCCGCAGCCGCAGACCTCTCTCGGCTGGCTATACATCCGGCCGCAGATGCCAGATCGCTCGGCCTCCGTGAGTTCCGTGCAACCCGGGTCCATGCACACCCAGAGACCCGGAAGTCCACGATAGAAGTTGTGGATTCGGCAAGGAAGAAGGCCGGAGGCTTCCGGCGCCTCGCGCGCCACACTTCCCAGGGCTAAAAGGGCCGTCACAGCGGCGTCGCTAATCTCCGAGGAGTCAGGAAAAAGCGCCTCGCCGAGGCTCGCGACGGGTCGTGCAGACTTCATGGTGGTGTTCACCATCAGGCCGAGCGGCGCGAACGTCTCCAGCGCGTCGAACAGATCCCTTTCCAGGTTGGTTCCACCCTTCACGCCCCGATGTTCAAGGAGCGGCGCGACGGCCGCGTGCCGATCCCCTTCGTGCGGCGAATAAAACTTGTCCAAATCGATTGCCGCTAGGACGGTGGCATCGGCGCTGGTTCCGGTGGCGGCGTGGGCGCGAAGGTCTAGGTCGCCAGTGATTGTCTCGAAACTGGCCGCAGGCACGCCTGACAACTGCGATCCGAAGTCCTTGGCATACTCACGGTCACCAAAGCTGGCCGTGGCGCAAATTATCTGGAAGCGCTCAGCCGGGATGCCCAACCGATCCCTGAGCCGACGCAGAAGCAGGCCCACTTCGGCTCCCGCTGCGCCGCGGTAAAGATGGGCTTCGTCGAGAACCACCGTCATTTTCTCGGCCGGATTGCATTCCAGCCAGGCACGCGTCCCATCGAAGATCGACCGCTCGATGGGACGCATCAGCATGTATTCAAGCATCGAGTAGTTCGTCACCAGCAAGTCGGGCGACGCATCCTGAACCTCGTGACGGGTGATCAGTTCAGAATCCTCGGGCAGCGTGACAGCGCGCAGAAACTCGCCTGTCTTCCGATCGGTCCAGGCACTTCCCTTCACGCCGAACCATTTGTCGAGGTCAGGTTTGGCGGGCCATTTACCACGCGCCTTCAACTGCGCCCGTAGGTCGCTTGCCTTAGCTTGGTCCTCAGACGGGGGCGCAGATGCCTGGCGCTCAATTTCGACGTAGAAGCTCTCGAACGAGGCAAGCTTCCGACCATCCCGTTTTCCTGTCCTGATGCCTGCATAGGGTGTCCGGCTGGTGTATCGCGCGAACGTAGGCGGACGACCGGCCCAGCCGTTGAACTGCTCGACCAGCCGAGGATCACCAAAGATCGCGCGAAGGCGCCCCAATTGGTCGTTCACAAGAGCGTTCATCGGGTAGAGAAGAAGCGCGCGCATTGCCCGCTGCTGGCCGAATGCGTGCGGTCTCTCCGAAGCTTCACGAGCAAACTTGCCGAGGATCGGCAACAAAAAGGACTCGGTTTTCCCGGAACCCGTGCCGGTCATGATAACCAGATTTTTATCGTCGATCAGCGCATGTCGGATGGAGTCACCCTGGTGACGATAGGGCGGATCGAATAACAACCGCGATTGACTGCCCTGGGCTTTCGACAGGGATTCGTACACGCTGAGGGCGGCAGCAGGCAGACCCTGCATATCTTTGAACCGTTGCCCCAACTGATACTTTGGGGTCGACTCAAGATAAGGGACCTGATGGGTAATCCCCACACGCTCCAGAAGGGCGCGGCGATGCCCGATGAGAGTGGCGTTGCCGATATGATAGGTCGCTTCGATGTAGTCCTTGAGCGAGGCGTGCAGATGATCGATCGTTTCCTGAATGGTTCGGGACATTTTTTTAGCCTTTGCTCAAGCGGCCGTACGGTTAAGGAATAGGTAGTCGAGGAGGAACTTCTCCTCCGTCTCCAACTCTGCCCCGGAGACCACAAAGGACAGCAAGCTTGCACTTGGCGCGGCCTGTTCGCCGATAGTCGAGAGACGGCGGCGCGCCCAATCCGGAATCGGCGAGAAAAAATCCAATCTTGCGCCGCCTTCGCCGACTTCGCGGGCGTAGGCTTGCGCCTTTCCGGCAAGGGCATCGATCGCCATTTGCGCGCGCCACGCCATGTCACATCCGCGCCAGCGAGCACCCGGCGTCGGGAAATCAAGCAGCTTCACTGCCTTTCCCGCCCGCAACTCGGCGTAACCCCAGAGATCCGCGCCATAAGCTTGGGGGCGACGAACAATGAAACGACCGCTTTGTGCCGTCGGCGGCCCCCACCGATCCCGATAACGCCTTGCATCGCGGGTGTGGTCGAGGACGCGCAAATCCGCGATCTCCCCGCATGATCCCTGCGTTGACAATTTTGTATCGAGCGCCGCCATGACGGCAGCCGCCGACTCTGGCTTGGGGTGGCGAAGCCAGCCCTCGATTGAAAGTTCGCGCAAACCCAATTCCCGAAGCGTACTTGCAAGGTCTTCAGATGGAGTCGGGTTTATGACTCGCACGACATCTCTATATCTAATTCGCGCTCGAAGACCGACAGGCAGGGGCGTGGCTTCATCTGCAGATAGGCCAAGTATGAAAGCATTGCCGGAGGGGCGCAGCACGAATGACGGCGGCGCCGCGAAAACCCAGGTTCCCTTTACGGTCTCGTCAAGCGTAGTGACGTGGCTGAGTTCCAACAAATCGCCAATGGCGACAAGCGACTCCAAGATGCTTTCGACACGTTCAGCAAAACCGCCGTTGGATGGCGTCATACCACTATGACTTTCGGCCATCGATCGGATCAGCGTCTTTGGGGAGCAAGGACACAAAAACCCTGCCAACCTGCGCAGCGACGTCGCGAGATAAACGTCATCGAGATCACCGTCGGCGGGTAGCCCCAGTGCAGTGTGGGCGCTTGCTAAGACATCGGCACTAGATACGATCGCGATCAATTTATTTCCTCCACGGGATCGGTCTCTGCGTCAATCGCGTGGTTGATTTTCGCAAGGGCGAGCAGCCGCGCGCCCCGTGCAATGATTGGGTTTTCGCGGATATTCGCGACGTACTGATCGATTACAGTGCCGTCCCAGACGATGCCCCGATCAATTCCGTCGCAGAGGTCAAGTGCTGCTTTGTATGCACGGTCCTGAGTAAGCCCGTAACGGCGGGCTAACGAGGCGAAGCGATCGAGTCGCGCGGAAGGCTCCATTTCGCGAAAGAGTCCCGCGTCTCGTGTCAGCACGAAACCAAATGCGGGGTTGCCCCCGATCCTGTCAGCAAGCCTTCTTAAATCGCTTTCGGCTCCTAGTGAGTGAAGGTACACTGCCTCTGCCAAGGTCCAGTCGTGACCGCAGAGAATACGAACAACCTGCTGCTTCAGCCCGTAGACGACTCGATCTCGCCGTGCCGCCGCAAGCGGACCTACCAATCGTGCTCTCGACCACCTGTCAGCCAGACCCAATAGGGTCTTCACGGCGCCATCGTCCCACGGGAAGCTGTCAAGGATCGGATCAATCAAGAGTCCGCCAAGACCGCCCTCGACCCTGGGCATGCTGACGACCAGTGACTGTTGTTGCGAGTCGTAACTGGCGACGAACAACCCTCCCGGTGCGGCGGGCTCGTAGTCGGTTTTCAACCGCTCCATCTCGATCACAGTGGCTGATGCTGGTCGCGCAAAGGCATAAAAACTGACTGACAAGGGAGCGTCACCCTCATGATCGTCTACCAAACGTAGAGCGGTCGTACGATTGCCCTTGTGCCAAACCCAACGGACCGGCGCGACGTCACGGCGAAGAGGGACCCGGAATATGCCCAGTTCACCGCTTTCGATCACAAGATTGCCGGAACTGGCGGTAAGGTAGGCCCAAGGGTCGGGCTCTTTCCGTAAGAACGTCTTGAACGCGCGGTTCCAGCTTTCACTCGTCATCGGCAAGGTGAGGCTTGCCACCGGTTCGGTGCCAAGCGCTTCCCCGGAACCGCCCAGCAACTCGACAGAGATATTGACGGGATGGTTAGCCGGGCCAAACACTTGGGGTCGCGTCTCTCCCTCCCAGAATTGATCGAGGCTCGGTTCTGGAGGATCGATAGTGACGATAAGCCCTGTGTGCCCGCTTGTGCCACCGATCCATGGCCGCGGCGCACGTACCACCAGAGAGACAAAACCTTCGATCGGCACCTGACGCACATGCGGTGTGCCAGCACCGCCGTGGATGGCCCGAACGATGAGCGAGTGTGTACCAATCGGAAGGTGCGGCAGCTTGATGAGCGCTGCTCCACCGGCGGACGGGGCGGGCACCTCCAACTTCGGCCCGACGTTGAGTTGAACCTCAAAACCGCTGATGGGATGATCATGGCTAAGGGCAAAACAAGGCACTTCCCCCTCAAGCCATTCCGTAAATCCTTCTCCGTCCCAATTCCGTGCTGAAAGACCAACAGGCCAAATTCTTACTGTCTGGGCGACGGCAAGATCTAAAGACCGAAGTTCGACGAGATGTTCGGCTGTGAGATGGCCAGGTAGCGTCAGCCGCCAAGCAATCACGCCCTCGCATTTGATCGAAGTCGTCTCGCTGAGCGACGAACGTGTGATAGGCTTGCTGGATACGACGATGTAGCTGTTGCCGGGTCGGACCAGGTGCCCAACAATCTCATATGCGAGCCCGTCAGACCCGACGCGAAACACCCAAAGCGGGCCCGATGTGATGCGCACATCGCTCTGCAAGAGGTGGTCGAGCGCCGCGTTGGTTCGTTCGAATTTGATGACGGGCTGATCGGTGTTCGGCCACGAAGACAACACCCGCCGTTGTGGACCAGCCATGAGCCAGCCGGCTGGCAACGAGCCAACGCTACCCGCTATGGAGCAACGCGTCCTTCGCAGAAACGCGTTGAGTTCAGGGGAGAGGTCCCCGACCTCGTGCAGAGTTGGAAGCTCCAGGACCGGAGTCCACTCGTCAACTCCAGTCCGCCGAAGGAACAGGCTTGGACGAATCGCAAGGCTCGCCGGCTTTTCCGCAAGGGGGCCAGGCTTCATTGAATCCAGCGACCTGCCACTTGCCGGCGGCCGAAAAGCGCCCTTCAACTGGGCGGAGTCGACGACGCGGCGGGCGTCGCGCAACCATTCTCGAGCGTTTCGCGCCTGTTGGAGGTCTGCGACGATGCGCGCCAGCGTTAGTGGGTGAATAGACTGCTGCACCTCATCCTGGCGGCCGCCCAGTAGCGCCAGGACGATCCGACCCGCTATCTCCTCCTGTTCGAGGAAATTTCGAAACCTTGAACTCGCCTCGTATGACGCTCCAGCGACGTACCGACCAATTTCTGCCGGCTGATCGTTAATCCGGGCGGAGAGTTGATAGCGAAGATCGTAGAGTGTTCTCGCCAATTGATATTGGAGGTCCTTGGGCAGGACGGCATGTGTGATCGGCCAAGCAATGATAGAAAACCAATCGGCCCAGGGTCCAGTCGGCTTTAGCCCATTGAAGAATTTATGAAATCTCGAAAACCATCCGCGGAGTTGTCGGCGATCCGCGCGCTGCGTCCAATAGGGCGTTCGGCTTTCAAACGTGGTCCAATACTCAGCGCCATCGTAATTGTACCCTTGCTCCGCAGCATAGATCACCCAAACGAGCCAGTGATCACTTAGCTTTCCATCCCCCCGCAGCCGGGCATGCAAAAGGGCTGTAATCTGAGCAAGGTCGTTGCGATCAAGTCCATGTTCGAGCGCGAACACTGGTAGACCATGTTCACGTCGGCCGACCGCCAAGGAGGAGAAGTGGCCCTCAAGCTGCTTCTCCCAGTGATTGAGGTCGTTCGTCACGACGATGTCGTTGCGTTCGATGGGGTCACGCTCTCCCGGCGCGCCCCAAGCAGCCCAGGAAATTCATTCCGATCCCAAAATTCATGCTCCGCCCTCCTGACACCTACTTACACGTCTGGCAGCCCCTGATCTCACACGCGAGTGAAACCGCTTAGGGTTGTTTTTGCAATCGACACCGGGCTCTGGGGCCACTCCAGCGCTTCGGTTTGAATCCAAACAATTAGGGGTTTATCCCGTTGACGCACGTATCGGCTTGAGGTAGAAATGGCGTCATCGAAAGGACGCCACGATGACTCGCACTCGCAAGCCCCGCGCCTCTACCTCCGGAACGAAGGTCAGCAATGTCCAGCCATTCTCGGTGCGGGAGTTCTTCGCTCGCTTCCGGGATGACGATGCCTGCATCCAGCACGTCATGGAGGTTCGCTATGGGCTGCGACACGTCTGCGGCAAGTGCGGCGTGGAGTCCACATTCCACAAACTCGCCAGCCGCCGCGCCTTCTCTTGCGCTCATTGCGGCGCGCACGTGTATCCCTGCGCTGGGACGATCTTCGAAGACAGCCGCACGCCGCTGCAAATCTGGTTCTATGCGATCTACCTGTTTGTCACGACGCGCCATGGCGTGAGCGGCAAGGAGCTGCAACGTGCCCTCGGCGTCACCTACAAAACGGCGTGGCGGATGGGCCAGCAAATCCGCATCCTGATGGATAAGGCGGACGGCGAGGGCATCCTGCGCGGCCACGTCGAGCTTGATGAGGCGTATGTCGGTGGCCATCGCCCCGGCAAGCGTGGTCGCGGGGCGGAGGGCAAGACCATCGTGATGGGCCTCAAGGAGCGTGGCGGCCGTCTCGAAACCCAAGTGATCCCCGACGTGAAGAAGCAGACCCTTCGCGGCGTGGTGCTGGATAACGTCGAGCCCGGCTCCATCGTCTCGACGGACGAACTGATGAGCTATGGCTTACTAACCGACGATGGCTACACGCACGGGACCGTGAAGCATGGGGCCGGCGAGTTCGCCTATTACGACTATCGCCACGACGCGACGCACCACACGAACAGCGTCGAGACCTTCTGGCGCCAGTTCAAAAACAGCATCCGCTCGACGCATATCCACGTGTCGCAGAAATACATGGACCGCTATCTCAGCGAGTTCGCTTTCCGCGCAAACCATCGGGCGATGGTGAACGGGATGTTTGATCTGCTGATTGGGGCTGTTTGATCGCTTGGGCAAGCGCGTGGTCTAGGTCTCGTTGATCGATGGGGCCGACACCGCGCGCTTCTTCCTGCTTCACGAAATCGGCCAATCGGCCGCTCCGGAGTGCCTCGGCAAGGGAAATGTTGACCGGCTGACTCATCGGAGCCATCTATACGGCAACCGCCGTGGCCGGGGGAACCCCAACCACGGACGGCCGAGCCGACGATGACAGTGTCAGGGCGCCAGCCCTACACCGTTAACAAGATACGTTCCCGCACGGGGCCTCCTTTGCCGGTGACAGTCGGCGTTGGGGTGAAGCTAAAGCCTAGGCACGTCCCTGGGGCCGGATCTGACCCGGACCTCCAGACCTCTTGAAGCCGCCCGCGAGTGATCGTTGGGCGGCTTCATTTTGTCTGCTTAGCAGGCTGCTGAAAAGCGCTAGCGGATTGGCTGCTGACGTGATTCTCTCGGT
>VFSW01005197.1_pt1 | contig 19293 bp, 22 predicted proteins | sample 5358111 | NCBI WGS metagenome assembly VFSW01 (sample SAMN11554181, study PRJNA540505) | mine drainage metagenome | isolation source: sediment from site ElyBrook_90M | place: USA: Ely Copper Mine, Vershire, VT | collected 2017 | reverse complement strand
CACGCAGACTGCGTGCTCGGCAGGGTCGAGCGGGTGATACCTCGCATCTGGATGATACACCCCGATGCATCGTTACCGATAAACAGGGGAGCTATGCGGCAGCCAAAGCGGATGTGATGCCGAGTGTTGAGCATATTCGGGATATGGGCACCAACAACCGGGCCGAGAATTCTCATCAGCTAACACGAGAACGGGAGCGACGGAGACGTCGTTTTAAGTCCCCTGGTGAGGCACAGTGGTTTCTTTCCACGTTTTCTGTCATTAACAATCATTTTCGCCCTGGCCTGCATCTACTGAAAAAAGTACATTACCGTGAGGTGATGGGGCGACGTTTTGCAGATTGGCGTGATATTTGTGCACTGGAAGCAGCCTGAGGTGACCGAATGATGGGGCTATTTCGTCCAAGATCAGTTAACTTGACTATCCCGCCAAAAGTTCGAATGTATGGGTGCAATCTTTTCCTTCTGGCTATCATCGATTGAAAACTTGGCAAACTAGGGGCGTCCATGTCCGGTTTATGTTCTCGTAGCCATTGTCAAAAAACGCCTTAATTTGGAGGCTTCGCTCTACACTTTGCTACAGATTTTATCTCTCACACTGTTCGAAAAAAATACGCTACAACAAGAACTTACAAATACAAAAAACACTTTAGATGCATTCCATATCAATAATCAGTTGATTTTACGAGGAATTTAACCGGACACTAGTGATTGAATATATTAAAGTGATTCGGCGGATCACGGCCAAAACCGGACAGATAGATGTACCAGAAAGCGGACAATTATTTGCGCAGAGATTCAAGAAAGACCGCGTTCCGATGGAAGTCGAGAAAACGTTTCTGCCCATCAGAGAAACCGCCAACGTTATAGACATTTTCAATGTCGATGCCCATGCGTTGAAGAGAAGGCCGGTGGGCTACCGGGGAAATTATGAGTTTTCCATTATTTTCGAAGCTAATGAATCCACGATCAAAGAGGTGATCAATGCTCGGTGTCAGGAGTAGACCATTCTCGCCGTTTAGCCGCTCCTCGTTAGTCGAGTCCCTCCACGGCTTGCAATGACTGGCCACCAAATGAATAGGGTTCTCAACGCCAGTGATGCGGCACCTTGTTTCGATTTTGCTGACACGCTCCCTGAATAGGCCTTGCCCAACTCGAGCGCGAATAATGGCTTGACGCTCAGTTTCTGGAACAGTGGGATCACTAATTATGTCCTGCTCCAGCCTGAGTTCCCAGAAATCAATGTCGTCGGTTGGTACCGGTTTTACAGTTTGTGCTGAGACTGCGAGAGGCGCTACTTCCTCTCCAATTAAATTCATTAGAACTTCAGAAAATTGAACAGGAAGTTCAGTAAGGTACACAGACTGAAGACCGTTTCCATTTGGCTGAAGTGGGGAATACTTTTCTGGAAGATAGGGGGCAAGGATTTCGATGTGATTTTTGGGGCGAATAGTGTTGGCAAGCTTAGTGAACTTAACCTTCACCTTCCAACCGATCTTTTCCCAGTTATGGCCTGCAGTTTCGAACTCAATAGGCTTTGGGCTTTCCCAGCAGTACGATTCCGCCACCCCAACAGCTAATATTTTGGTTTTCTTAAAAGAAAATATTAAGTCCCCTGGTGCAACCTCACGCATTGATTCGTAAAATGGGTTCTTTGCACCATTGGAGTTACGTTTGGGCGACCACAAATAACCGCCATCAACCTCTTGGTCGTAGGTTTGATTCTGATTAACCCACCAATAGCGCATGATTCATTTTTCACTTTAATGCGAATATCTGTTAGCGACTACTTGAAATAACGGTGACGAGAGTATAGGGCCCAGCGCATCTCAGGATACTTGTCGCTTCACATTTTTTTATTCTACTCCCAGACAGTATCCTCTTGCAAATAATAGTATTGTCAACTTAACGGTGATCGTGATGCAATAGATCCATGAATACCGTGACCTTCGCTATGACTGCCATCACTGTCCCATGGACATCATCAGCCAGTGTGTCTGGCTGTATTTTCGTTTTCGCCTCAGTTACCTCGATATTTAGGAGAGAATGGTTATGTGAGGAGTGTTGTCAGCGATGTATTCCCTCACAACTGGTGCAAAAGATTCGGAGGTGACTATGCACGCAGACTGCGTGCTCGGCAGGGTCGAGCGGGTGATACCTCGCATCTGGATGATACACCCCGATGCATCGTTACCGATAAACAGGGGAGCTATGCGGCAGCCAAAGCGGATGTGATGCCGAGTGTTGAGCATATTCGGGATATGGGCACCAACAACCGGGCCGAGAATTCTCATCAGCTAACACGAGAACGGGAGCGACGGAGACGTCGTTTTAAGTCCCCTGGTGAGGCACAGTGGTTTCTTTCCACGTTTTCTGTCATTAACAATCATTTTCGCCCTGGCCTGCATCTACTGAAAAAAGTACATTACCGTGAGGTGATGGGGCGACGTTTTGCAGATTGGCGTGATATTTGTGCACTGGAAGCAGCCTGAGGTGACCGAATGATGGGGCTATTTCGTCCAAGATCAGTTAACTTGACTATACCAACTCAGTCCAGAAGTTACTTTCTTCCCCACAGAAAGGGCAAGTGATGTGGTAGGTAGCTAGATCAGCACCATCAAACCACCGTCATTCACCTAAGCTCCACCAACTATCCATCACTGCGCTCCTTGATGAACCAAACACAGTAAGGTGGGGAGAGCCGTTTTCTGCCGTCCCTCTCGACCCGAAACGGTAGAATTCTTTAATGATACTGTATTTTACGTTGCTTCATCAATACAAGGCAGTTTAGCGATCATCAGCGATGAGACAGCTACCCAAGACCCCCTATCTATTCTCAGTCGGCGCCAGTAGAGCCCATTCCCAACCTACATCGCGCATACCTGTGCCAATGCTAGAGGCTATTTTTGACGATGTTGCGCGCACTGAAAAGCGCCACCGGCATGGTTCGAGACTCATCGCGTATAAGTCGCACGATGCCGCCTTATAGGAAAGGCACCGCTCGACCACAGCGTGCCGCCCGAGTCAGCGCTTCCCAATCAGTAACCTGTTGGTCAAACACGCCGTCGAACTTATCCCCCCGACTTGTCCAGACCTGATCGAGCTGCGCCAAAGCAGCTAGATCGATTCGAGTATCGGTGAGTTTGGCCCCGTAGCTCGCGCGCAGGATGTCTGTGTATGCCCATGCGATCGAGCGCTTGGTCACAGCAGATGACCATCCAGAGTCTGCGGACCAGACCGGTAGCTTGCGCGTCACGATGTAATTGATGAGACGGCTTGATCGTTGCGACAGGTTGTCGGTGGCGCGCATGCGGATGGCAACCAAATTGACGTTGTCAGGGAAGGCAACGCCACCGGCCAGATAGCCTCTGGCCTCACCCCAGCGTACCTCTTGCCCGACACGGGAGTTGGTGTCCTTGCTATCTAAACGTGTGGCACGCACTTTATAGCGACCCAAGCTAACTGGATATTGGAAAAACAGTCTCTGCGGCGTGGTTGTGGCGGCGCTCATACTCTCGCTACCAAGCATAAACCAGTTGCCTACTGAATCGCCTTCGGCATCAATCGCTCTGACTTCTATCTTCCAGCTTGCACTGTGGACTTCCAAGCCACCGGTGTCGTTGGCGTACTAGAGATCACGCGGTAGCAGGCAAAAAAAGCCAACCGGTTAGTGTTGGCTTTTAAGGTATTGGTGGTGGGGTAAAACCCCGTATCAATTAAGTTCTCCCAACGCCTGCGAGTCATTGCGAACTGCTGCGAAAACCTACCAAAATCCTTTATTCGGTAAGTATCTTATCAGGAAACTCACTGGGTGTTTCGTTGCTGGTTGAGTGGCTGTGGACACGGGTTCAATTGCGCGTTTGGGAATTGAACCGGAAGGCGTGCCGTATGTTAGTGGGGTCAACAGAACAGTAAATTCTCCCACGTCAGCCAGTCGTTCAGTCAATAAGACTTGTTATTGCTGACATTATCGTCAACGAGGCTGCGCACTTCGTGAGGACACAGTAACTTGTTTCTGGTTATGTCATCGGCAAAAGCGTTGCATGCTGCCATCCGTTTCCATGTGGTCTGGAGGTTGGAATAGTTAAATGCAGCCGACCATGCCTGAGCGCGAATCATTGAACGAAGAAATGGAACCGGGTCGGCATTCCTGGAAAGTGCTTTAAGGGGGAGGAAATAATCCTCACGGTAGGCCGTCGGGATAATGATGCGACAGGCGGATGCCTGGGTCAGATAGGCATTCATGGCCAAACGGGCAGTTCGGCCATTACCATCCTGAAACGGGTGCACCTCGGTTACGACGAACATCGCCATCAATGCTCGGGCAAACGGGTCTTCCAGCAGCGCAACACGTTTGAATCCTTCACGCAGAGTGCCTTGCACCAATTCGGGATGAACAAACAAGGTAGAACCAGCCTGATTGAGTTTTACTTTCCACTGTCCCGGATGTTTCTCCGGGCGGCTGGACAGCACCATATGGTTGGTGAGTTTCAGCCATTCCAGAAATTCATCTTCATTGTCCGGAGGGCTTGACCGGAAAGGTTGCTGGGTGATGGCCTGATACGTGCCGAGCACGTCATGCGAGTCCTCGGGATGTTTTTCGATCATCTTGCCTTCAAAAATAATCTCGCTAGCTTCCTCTACGGTGAAAATCGTGCCCTCGATGTAGTTGGAGAAATAGGATTCAAAGAATGCAAAGTTGATACTGCTCAACCCCGGTGTGGTTGGATCGGGTACCTGCGGAAACGACTGCCGCAGAGCGGTAAATAGCGCATCAAAAATAACCAGACGATCAGGATCGTAGGGTTTTCCTGCGGCACGCGCGAGCGCATCAACGGCACTTAAACGTCTAGCTTTGCCGGTCTGCATCAATGCCGAGACGATGCCATTCAGGATTTTGAACTGAGCATCCAGTCCCAGCACCTCTGACAAACGCCGGGCAGTGTCGCGCAGGTCGTTGACCTTGTATTCGCCGCGCAGCGTGCAAAGCCGACTCAGGTGTGATTCCACCCATGTGCGCCCCTTTGTCCGTATGGCGGAATCCCGACCGGTATAAAGATTTTCCAGAAGACGGCGAGCTTCGGACGAAACAAACAATTTGCCGTAAGGTGTGTCATTCAATTCAGGTTCCAAGCCCAAGACAGGACCGGGGCCAGGAATGGTGATTAGCGTGAGGCCGGGCAATTCAGTGCGTCGTGCCCGGTTTCCCTGAACTAGAAAAACTCGCCCTTCCAAATCTGGCTTTCCCTCTTGCGCAGAGCGATAGCCGAGAACCGATTCGGGATAGAGATACTCGGCAATCTGCCGCCAGTTTGGCCGCACGATTTGTTCGAGTGGTGTGTCCAGATCGCTGGTGTAAATACCGCGATGAATTGGACGTAATTTTCCGGCGCGAGCCAATCTGGAAACGCGCTGTGCGTTCGCCTGATCTTCGGCAGAACTGAAGACCAGAAGCGGGAGAATGTCATTATTTGTGCGCATTAAGTAGCTAGATTGGGCAGTATTGTCAATAATAATGCTCTATAATTATATAAATGTCAACGTAACTGCTTATTTCATAGCGACTGGGGTTGAAAAATAACTGCCGTTGCTTCTCCAATCCCTCAATAACCTATGGAGAAAAGCAATGCAAACAAAAAGATGCGCATCTTGTGGCAAAACCTTCCGGCCAGTGCCGCAAACACCCAACCAGCGATACTGCTCCGACCCGGCCTGCCAGCGTGAGCGCCGACGCAAAGCCCAGCAGAAGCGCAGCCGATCAGAGGATTGACTGCTGGATCACGCCCAAGCTAGTCATGACTGGGCAGCCAAGAATCCAGACTACTCGAAGAAATACCGGGTTCAAATCCGGAATATGTCATCCGTAATCGGGGTAGGCAAAACCAGAGACACAAGAAACGGCGTCGAGTAGAGATTGCAAAGGAAGCCGTGTCAGAATCACTTTCAGTCATTCTATCAGGTAGATACAGACTATTGCAGACGGAGTGATTGCAAAGGAAACCTCGTAAATTGTGGACATCCTACCCGATCAATGGTTACGGCTTCTACAACCGCGAAACGCAAGTTCAATGGGGCCTCATCAAGCCCTACCACTTCGTTGTACGGGGTGCTCTGCCTATTTACGGGCACACACCCGAATGTTGAAGCATTGAAGAACGTTTCAAAGCGGATGAAATTTTGCATTAGTCGAACTGGCTGCTTTGGCATCGAAAAGTTGACGTTTCCGGTGGCAGAATATCTTCCACTACCAACTCTTTCATCAAACCGTTCATCCAAGTTCGCGCGTAATCCAATGAAAAAAAGATGAAATTTTTACCTTAGCGGACTTCGGCATCGGCATGGTTGGAGAGTCGGCAGAGAATATCGGCGCGGAGAGAGAAAATGGCCCTCGATCTTGAAGGCAGTGGCGTGATGTGAAGTCCGCAACTTGTTAAAAACAAAGCCGCCGTGTGCGGGATTCTTGGAAAAGAAAATGGACTCAGAGAGTGTCTGAGTCCTTAATATTGGTGGTGTAATCGCCGCTAGGTTCAAACCATGTCTGTTACGTGATTGCGAACATGTGAGGATTGGCGCGGAACACCGCGGAATCATAATGTTACTACCCGCCGCTCTCGTGTCTCGTGGCTTTCGCCTCAAATTGGCTCTGTCAACATGTCCCGATCACCAATGAGTTCGATCCCCGTTTTCGAAATCGAACCCGCGTCCGTCCAGCGACCAAAAGCACACCCATTTACACCCATTCCAAGGTGAGGCAGCCTGCTGTGCGTCGAATGGTGATCTTTATCACCGTACGATGTGCGGCGAATAACTTGCACATGCGGAGAATGTGAACCATAATCTCCGCATGAATAACGGTGATTATAAATACATCTGGCAGGCCAGTGACTGGCCGAACTGGCGCTTCGACTTGGCGGCGTTGGCTAAACCCATGGCCGAGGTCAGTCGCGCCCAGGGACTGTTGATGGGCCGTTTGGCCGACGTGGGCATGGCCCTGCGCGATCAGGCGAGCCTGGCAACACTGACCGAGGACGTGGTCAAGACCAGCGAGATCGAGGGCGAGCAACTCAATGTCGAATCGGTGCGTTCGAGCATCGCGCGCCGATTGGGCGTGGACATTGGTGCCCTGGCCCCGGCGGATCGGCACGTCGAAGGCGTGGTCGAGATGGTGCTTGATGCCACCGCCAACTGCCATGCGCCGATGTCGCGGGAGCGGCTGTTTGGCTGGCATGCCGCGCTGTTTCCTACTGGCTACTCCGGACTTTCCAGGATTAAGATCGGCGCTTGGCGCGACAACGCCACCGGTCCGATGCAGGTGGTATCCGGCCCCATCGGCCGCCAACGGGTACATTTCGAAGCGCCGCCCGCCGATTGCCTCGAGAACGAAACCAGCCGTTTCCTCGATTGGGTGAACGGTGTATCGAACGAATCGCCGCTGCTCAAGGCCGGGCTTGGTCACCTTTGGTTTGTCACATTGCATCCGTTCGACGATGGCAATGGCCGTATCGCTCGGGCCATCGGTGATTTGCTGCTGGCCCGTGCCGATGGCAGTCCACAGCGGTTCTACAGTTTTTCGGCGCAGATCCAGCGCGAACGTAAGGCCTACTACGACATCTTGGAGCGGACCCAGAAACAGTCGCTGGACGTCACCGAGTGGCTCGCTTGGTTCTTCGACACGCTCCATCGCGCTGTCGACCAAGCACAGCACACGCTTGATGCCGTGCTGACCAAGGCGCGGTTCTGGCAGCGTTGGGCGACCATACCGTTAAACGAGCGACAGGTGAAGTTGATCAACAAGCTGCTCGACGGCTTTGAAGGCAAGCTCACCAGCAGCAAGTGGGCGGCGGTCGCCAAGTGTTCGCCGGACACCGCGCTGCGCGATATCAACGACCTGCTTGAGCGGGGCGTGCTGCGGAAATTGGATGCGGGCGGGCGGAGCACCAGTTACGAGCTGAACGATCTGCCGGAGTAGCGGCGCTTCCTGAAATTGCCTTGACTTGAGGGCAAAACAACGCCTTCATGGACTCCTGCCAACTCATTCGAAAGGAGACCAAGATGGATATTGTTCACTTCAATAAAAAACAACTGGCCGCCCGTTGGGGCGTCAGCGAGGCCAGCGATGGAAGGCTGACCTTGTCAGTGCCGATCCAGATCAAGCGACGCAGTGGGCGAAAACTGGTTACGTTACCCAACGGGAAAGCAATCAAACCCAAACCTTGGGACACTGCGACAACGCCGTTGCAACTGGCGTTGGCCCGAGGTCATCGCTGACTGGCCATGCTGGAATCGGGAGAGGTGAAAACCATGCGGGAATTGGCTAGCCGTGAGGGTGTGGACAACAGCTACGTCAGCCGGATGATCAATTTGACGCTGTTGTCGCCGTGGACAGTTGCGGCCATCCTGGACGACACGCTACCGAACCACATCACGCTGTTCGATCTGGCGGTCGATCCGCCGGCGTTGTGGGATGAACAGCGTGATCGGGTTGTGCTCTGAGGTGATGACATCACCTCAGTTCAATAAGCTTTTGAGATCCTTCAACATGAGGAACAGGTGATACGGGTCGGTCGGGCTGGGCTCGAATTCCCAGGATTCGTACCATTGCCGCGCGGCATCGTCTTTGGCATGCACAAGCAGGCAGCGGATGCCAGCGATGTCTGCGGCCTGTGCTGTTCGCAGCAGGGCGTCCTTTAGCAGAGCCTGGCCCAGTCCCCGGCGCTGATGTTCCTTATCTACCGCGAGCCGGGCCAGGATCATGACCGGGACCGGGTGGCGCGCCAGCCCCTTCATCACCCTCGACGGTGCGGCTTCCGGATCGACGCTACCGACAGCGAGGCTGTAGAAGCCGACCACCACCTCGCCCTGGCAGCAGACGTAGGTCTGCGCGCTGTTGGCCTTTTGGTTGACGAGCGCGTAGCGCTGCAGGAACTGGTTCAGCCCGGACTGACCACAATCGAAGGCATCGGTCTGATCCGTTGCTGCCAGTTTGCGAACGGGGGCGTAGGGTGACGCTATGGCGTCACCGCTCAACCCAAGACCCCGGGCTCACTCAGCAACTTCTTCAGGCGCGGCTTGCTTTGCACCGGCCGATCCAACGCTTCCTGGAAGGCCTGCCATTGCGCCTTGTCCAGTACGAACTGGCGACGATCAGCCAGTGTTTGGGCTGCCGCCGTCACGCCCGCGTCGAGCAGGAATTCGCTGACGTTTTTGTGACAAGCGCGCGCAGCTTCCTGCAGCAGTTGCTTGACTGGTGTGCTTGCTCGGACGTCAATGCGTTCGGTCTTGGAAATATTCAGGGTGCTCATGGTGCCCCTCCGGACTTTAGATGCTCTTATTGTAGTTGTCCGGACGCTGTCCTGACAAGTCTTTTTGTTGCCTCTGCTCTCAGCCATATGCGTGTGCATCCGCGTTGCGATACGTCAGGAGTTGTCGATAACTACCGACAAAACGCAAAGATGGTGGTTCCCTTCGCCACCCAATGCCGCAATCCAACCGCTTGATTCATCCGCGCGTAACACTTTGATCGGTATGGCGCTGACTTGTGGCCTTTGCGGACTTCGGGTTGGATTCGGAGAGCGAAGTCGGAGAGAAGAATGGCTGGGAGAGAGTGGAAAGAGGCCTTGGGCGGACACTTTGGCTGATCGGTGAAGTCCGCAGGCTTTCGCACGAACCCCCGCGAACACACGGGAACTGGCGCGATCAGACAAGAAAAAACCCCAACCGAGAACGGTTGAGGTTTCATTATTGGTGGTGGAATCGCCGCCAGGTTCAAACCATGTCTGTTACGTGATTGCGAACATGTGAGGATTGGCGCGGAACACCGCGGAATCATAATGTTACTACCCGCCGCTCTCGTGTCTCGTGGCTTTCGCCTCAAATTGGCTCTGTCAACATGTCCCGATCACCAATTAGTTCGATCCCCGTTTTCGCAATCGAACCCGCGTCCGTAATTAATCAAAGCAGCCGCACCGGGCGTGCAATCTTAGGTCTTCGAGCTTGGCTGGCGGTCTGGAGGTTGGCCGACTTGGAGAGAATCCGCAGGATTGCCTGGCTGTGGTGATAGATCCGAAAGGCATCTGCGACTGCCTTCTCGACGAATGTGGGCGTCGTCTGCCCGTCAGCGGGTGGGGACACGACTCCGTCTGGGATGTCACCTGACCATCCCCTAGCAGCCCGAAAACCACTAACGATGTGTGAAAAATGCGGCCAGGCGTGATCCAGATGGGCGTCGTCGATGCTGACCATCACGCCAGTCAGTTCGCACGCAACCTGCCCCTGAGCATCCCCATGCTCTGCGAAGGCACGCTTCTTGGCCAGAACGAGGTCGAGCGCCACAGCCTCCCGGCATGCTCCATAGAAGTCTTTTGACCGGTCCCCAGGTAGACCTTTGACGGCCCAGATGTAAGAAAAGTCTGTGGCGGAACCGTCCTGACGTACGACCCAGAATCCGGAATTGCTCCAGCCAGTACCAGTATTCAAGCGCCGCTCAAAGTAATCGATTTGGCCGCTACCCTTCGTCGGTTCTCCGACCTCCTCAAGAATCGGGTCATATCGTTCGATGAGGGCAACGAGGTCGGCGTGGTCCCCCGGGTCAGAGATACGATCCCCGTCCTGGTACCGGTGTAGTAGTGCCTTGTAATGGTCCAGTGCGCTTTTCTGGGTCCGGAAGCTGCGGGGTCCAATCTCGACGGGTTTTGCCATGGTTTCCTCTCCTCACTACTGACAAACAGCAGATACGACGCTACCGACAAACAGCTCGATCCCGCACATCAAAGTAAATCACGCCAGCGTCTCTGGCTTGAGGTGAAGCTCTGCGAAATTCTGCATGGCGCTCGTACCGATCCTTTTATCGCCACGCCGCTTGTGGTTATCACAATGCGATGTACAAACAAATCAAAATAGAGCAATGGACAAATTCTAGGGCAGATCATATACTTTCCGCAATAACCCGTATAAGCATTCGCTAACCCGAACGAGCCAGCCAGGATGTCGAACGAACAGCTTGCAGATCTAACCCAGCCACAACGCGACCGGCTCGCGTTCGTGGAGTTGCGCGTGCGCTTCATCGGGGAGATACGCCGCCAGGACTTGGTCACGCGGTTTGGCATCCAGTCCGCCGCCGCATCCAGGGATCTGGCGCCGTACAAGGACTTGGCGCCCGGCAACATCGACTACGACCCCAAGGGCAAGTCCTACGTCCTGGGGCCAGACTTCCGGCCCGTCTTCGACTTCCCCTCGGATCGGGTGCTGTCGTGGTTGACCCAGCGTTTGAACTTCTTGGCGTTGGGTTGATTACTGCCAAGGATGAGCGCATACAGTCCGGATTCATTCATGTGATTGGTTGGCTGGATGCCTCCTTCTGTAAGGGTGTCACGTTTCGTGACATCCTCTGGATCAACGTGATCGGCAACCGATTTACGGGCATTGCTGTAACCCAGTACTCCGCACACATCTTTGGCGTTGAACCAAGGCGCATCGGTTTCGTCGAGGCAAACGCGAATGGAATGACTCTCGAAATTAAACGGGATAATATTGCTCATTGTTGATTCTCCTTTACGAGAGCAAGGCGGTAGCTGGCCTTGCCCGATTTGACGGTGCGGGCCTTGGCAAACGACTCCTTGAGCGTTGCAGGCCAGGCGTTGAAACGGGATTCAGAAACCGAGTACTCGATGTCGATGTAGTCGCTGACTTTGTCGCCGGAAGCCGTGATGCGATGAGCAATCTCGGCCAGTTGGACCTGATCCCACGCGACACGCTTCGGCACATCGACGGTGATCCGCAGCGGACCGTCATCGAGATGGCAGACGCCGAAATCACGTCCATTTGCCTGACGGGCGGCCGTAGCCTGTTCGGCATAACGCTGGTTGAGAGCAGCATGGAAGCGTTCCAGCACACCCTTGATGGCCGACTGCAACGTGAGCAGATTGGTATGCGTTTCCTGCAACTGCGCTACAGGCAACGCAGCGATCTGAGCGACGCTCATTTCGGCCAGAGGCAGAACGTGGCCGAACACGACATTTGTGATGGTGGAATCGTTCATATGCGATCCCTCCCCGTGGTGGCTGAGGCTGGAACAACCCTAGTGCTCGGACTCTCGTGCAGGCAGTCGAGCTCGAATTGCTCGATGTCTTCAAGGCGGTACATCACCTTGCCGCCGATCTTGAGGTACCTGGGGCCGACGCCATCGGACCGATAGCGTTCTATGGTGGCTTCCGACTTGTTCCAGCGATCCGCAAGTTCCCGCTGGGTCAGATGCCTGGTCTTCAGATGTTCGTCATACATTTGCATCTCCTTCGATGATGGGTGTTCACCGGTTGCTGGTGCCTGGATCAGCACTGCTAACCGATGCGTCCATTTCATCAAGCGAGATGCCCCCGACCGTCCCTCAGATTCCTCAAGATCGTTCCTCAAATTGAATCGGTGGGTCTAAAAAGCAAAAAACCCGGCTGGATTGAAACCAGAGCCGGGTTATTGCGGAGAAGCGAGGGGTGACAGGTGGTTCAGTGCAACCAGTCGCGGTCGTCGTCAGGAATGATCAGAGCGTAGCGTTCATCGTCGCGCAGGTAACGGATGAATGCCCTGTAGACTTCTGGATTGCGCTCAAACTCCTTGCTGGGTGAAAACCGCTGGGATTGCGATCCGCAAGCGGTCTTGAGCGATTCCTTATCCAATTCATGATCCAGATCGTCGATCAGTGCAACCAGGATCTTTTGTTGGCGTGGCTCCAGCGGATACTCGGTACCATCGATGAACGCCTTGGCTTTGTCTCTGACGTAGCGGAGTGTGGTGTTTGGCGATGCCTCATCCAGAATTTGAGGACCAGGTGCCGATTGGCGCTCAGGGAAAAACTCGAACTTGCTCTGGCCGACGCGGCCAACTGTGAACAGCGGGCGCACGTCGAATTCGGTCAGTGCCGAGCCCGCCGGAAGCGGTACCTCGCTACTGGTCAAAATGACGCAGGATTGCGTAGTTCTTTCTGTGGTGATCTGTTCGCGCAGGCGAATCGCAATTTCCGGCCGATGCAGGCGGCGAGCGAAATACCATGTCACCGGCTTGCCACGCTGTTTCTCGGTCGTGCCGAGCCGCCAGATCAGATCGAGTTCGATCTGCTTCATGCCGTTGACCGAGAGTTCGAGCCCGTTCAGCAGGCTCGAAACAAATTTCTGCAATGCCACCTTGTAGGTTTCGCGCAAATGCCCAGGTGCCACCACGTCGGCGCATTCCGGACAGTGCAGAATAAACTCGCTAGGCGATTTTTCTCGTACCACGTGCGCGGTCTCGATGCCGCATTCCGGGCAAGTGACCCAGTCGAGCGGCTTGCCCAGCACCAGTACACGTTCACGAAGCAGGTGCGTGGCCGCGACCTTGTCCCGTCCTTCCAAAAGAGACTGCCCATTGATTTCCGGCTTCGCCAGATCCAGAAGCCGGCAAAACAACGCCGTTGCATCGACCTGCGCCTGACTCATTCGCCTTCCTCGTCCCCGGTCGAGGCGATCTCAGTCGGCTCGTCTGGCTCGACGACATTCAAGGCAAGCAGCACGGCATTGGCGATGGCCTGATTCTGCGCGGACAGGTTCTTGATCGTTGAGGAGCCCGACGAAAATAGATCAAAGCTGAAATGATGGTTCTTTCCCTTGTCACGCGTATCTGTATAGACGATGACGCTAGCTCCTTCCATGTTGTATTCCGCCTCGAAGGAGCGATCGACCTTCAGCGCATTGAGGGCAATCCGGATCGCATCGTCCTGATCCTTGTCGGGGGATGCCTCCACCTGAAAGGCGATTCCAGTACTTCCTGACGGACAGAAACGTGCGCGCCGCAAGCGGACTTTGTCGATACCGAGGGTCGACCAGTCCTCGAATGGCTCCATCAGCCCGTCGCGCAGGGCATTGAGCTGGTAGCGCTTCTTTTCGATCACCTCAGGCGTGAGTTCCTGGGCAACGACATGCTTGCCGAACAGTTGCAGCACGGCGGTGTGGTTCTTCGCACCTCCCTTGACGATGGTCTCCACGATGCCTGAGCCGGGATGGTAGACGATGGCTGTTTCCAGCGCAATGCGGGTCGTGAGTCGCGTAAAATTGTTCTGGGCAAAGTGCGCGAGGGCAGTCACAGGCCCTTCGACATAGATCGTGAGTTGAATGCTTTCATCGACCGGGCGCTCGCTGACCTCGATATGGATGCCGTCGCCAGCGCCGTCCTTCTTGTAGAGTTTGGCGACATCGTGACAGAAAGCCTCGAGTTGGGTGCGGTCGCGCGTGGGGTCGAGTCCCGTCTGGATGCGATGCTTCTTCCAGTACTTGCCATTGGTCTTGGCCTGGAAGGCGATGTGCAGTTCGGCATCACGGAACGTCTTTTCACGGTTGGTCATCATCCAGAGGGCGATTTCACGCTCGTCGCGCGATGCGAAGTCCTCCTGGAGGCCTGATCATCGGCACAGGCACAGCGGAATTCCTGAATGGCCAGATTGTTCGACATCATGTGGGCGCGACGCAGGTCATCATGCCAGAGCCACAAATCATGCTCGATGGCTTTGCGCCCTGTCGGGTCAATAGCGGGATCGCGCAAAGAAGCATCGAGGGCTTCAACCGCATCAGCCACGGCGGCGGGTAGCGTCTCGGGAGGTTGCGTCCAGTCGACGAGCAGCCTCGCGCCAAGGATATGCCCGTCAGTGAATTCCTGAAGCGTCGGCATCGAGACATGCCGCAGAAAGTGCCGAGCGTTGAAAACCTTCATTCCTGTTCCCCTTTCATTCAGCCATTCAAAAATTCATAAGCAATCCTCCCGGCATGACTGGAAGTTGGCCCGGATTTCTTGTCTACGAATCAAGACCACGGCGCCATCATGCCGTCGGCTATGGAATGATGCCCATCCGAATCTTGGTCTTGATGCTCGAAAGCCAGTCTTCCCGGTATTGCAGGGCAAATGCATCGAGGTTGGCGCGACCGACTCCTGCCTGGCGTGCCAGATATTCCAGAGAGACTGCGCAGTCGAGCCAGCCGAGTGCGTGTGTGGCAATCAATGCCGCCTTATCGGCGGTGGTCACGACCACGATGGCCGAAGGCAACAGGTTGTTGGCGAGCAGCCAGGCCAGCAGATGCTTCTCACCATCGTCGAGCGTGCCGCAGGACGGATGGGCGAGTACCACGGACGCCAGTTCCTTGCGCGTCACCGGATGCTGTCCGGCAAGACCTTCGTTCAGTTCGGCAGGAGGAACCGCGATGTGACGGGGATCAGACGGGTTGCCGGTGAGCGTCTCCTCGACGCACTTCTGAACTGTTTCGATCGCAAAATGGCTGCTGATTGCCGTCCAGCAGCCGGTTCGAAATGCTTCGAGGATGACGTTGGTATCGGCAAAGACTCGGGTTTTCGGCATACGGTCCGCACCTCATAACTCAAACGGTGCTGGGAGATCGTACTGGGCGAACAGTTCGGTCAGACCACCAAGACCCAGCCCCATGGCTTTTGCTGCCTTGCGGGCCGACAGTCGTCCATTCTCCAATGACTCGTGCAGCATGCGCACGAAGGCAACGGAGAACCGCTTGGGGGGGCCTGACACCGAGGGTCGCTGCTTCTCTTGACAGAGATTGCGACGGGTGTCGTCACTGATGAGCTTGAGGTTGAACAACCGCCACGCCAATGCCACCGGCGCCACGCGCAGCAGCGCTGCGACTTCGCACAGGTGGGGGATGTCATCCCGGCGATTGCCATCGATCAGTTGGGTCAATGAAATGCGCGGCATCAACAGGGCAGGGGCAAAGTTGTTCGCCAATTGCTCGATGCGTTTTCCCTTGTTGCGTTCCTCGATGGAATTCGATTCCCGATGATCGGGTTGCATCGCATCCCAGGTGAGCGCATGAAAAAGCTCGTGCGCCAGATCGTAGTAGCGACGCGCCTCGCTCTCGTTGCGGTTGATGAGTATGACGCCCATTTCCTCGAGGTGGCATGTCGCACCCGAGATGGATTGTCCTTCGCCAGCGTCAACCGTATCGACGAACAGCACCGGGATGTCCAGTTCGCGCTCGATCTTGTCGATCAGGGTTTCTGCCGGAATGATACCCAGGTCCAGTTCGGCAACGAGACTCTCTGCACGATCCTGTGCATCCTCGAACGATGACTGGGCAGACAGACGCAACGCGCGCTTGAGCACGCTTGCCCGGCCGCCTTGCCGTTCACGCAGCCAGCGGAGCAGGCCAATCCACTGACCAGCCTTCAATTCGAACCCGTCCAGACTGTCCTCAGGAACCTCGGGTGCCGTCCGCCACGAGAACTGTGCTTCTCCAGCCACGGCAAAAGGATCCACGAAAAACTCGATGTCACGATCCAGGAGGTCGGACAGCGCCAGCAGTTCCTCGGGCTTCAGCGCGCGCTTGCCGTTTTCGATGTCAGAAATCGACTGGCGGTCGTTCAGGCCCAATTCCTGGGTGAGTTGATCCTGCGTCCAGCCCGCCGCATCGCGCGCGGCTTTGACGCGGTAGCCGATCAATTTTTGCGAAATCTTTTCGAGCATGGTTACCCCCTAAACCAGTATTTTAGTATTGCGTATTTAGAAAGGCAAGAATTCATTGCTACTTGTTATTTGCATGAATTGTGCGTAAGTGTGGTCTGTGACCTTACTTCCGCAGTCACCTGCAGACGTTCGCAACGCTTGTCAATTCTGCGATGGAGAAAGACGATCTCCTTGCCCAGAATATCCATCAAGTAATTTTTATTGATGGAGTGCCCGACCATGATGACAGCAAACTTGATTGACCCAACCCGAATGACCATCGAGGAACGACGAGCGGAAGTCGCATCGATACTGGCGCTCGGCGTTATGCGGTTGCGAACGAAGCCGGATGCGTTGGCCGAGAAAAATGAACCGCCTTATCTTGACTTCTGCCCACCACAACGCGTTCATACAAACCCGTCATCACGAGTTCGCAGCGCCATCCGCGAGGTGCTGCTGACCAAACAGAAAGGAGTTTGAATGAGCAAGAAAACCGTAGTCTCAGGCGTGATCGGCCGAATCGCGCACCTGCCCGACACACCATTCGAAGAAATCAAATCGCTGTGGCAACAGATTTTCGCCACCCCCATGCCCACGCACAACCGTCAGTTCCTTGAACGCCGCATTGCGTACAGGCTGCAAGAGGCAGAGTTCCGCAAGATCGACGCCAACCTGCTGGATCGGAATCAGCGCCGCATCGAATCCCTGGTGGAAACCGGCAAGGTGAAAAAGCGCGATCGCGATCACCGTCCGGTCGCAGGTACGGTGCTGACCCGAGAATACAAGGGAGTGAGTCACCGAGTCGTAGTAACCCCCGATGGTCAATACAACTTTCAGGGGTGCATGTACCCAAGCCTCTCCATGATTGCTCGGGAGATCACCGGGACACGGTGGTCTGGTCCATTGTTCTTCGGGCTCAAACCGCCAGCCAGGTCCAAGGCCACCTCCAAGAAAGGAGGTCGTCGATGAGCGAAGTCCTGAAGCGCCGTATGCGCTGCGCAGTTTATACGCGCAAATCCACTGATGAGGGGCTCGACCAGGAATATAACTCCATCGACGCTCAGCGGGACGCCGGTCATGCCTACATCGTCAGCCAACGTGCAGAAGGCTGGATTCCAGTGGCAGACGATTACGATGACCCTGCATTTTCCGGCGGCAACATGGAACGGCCAGCACTCAAGCGCCTGATGGCGGACATTGAGGACGGCAAGATCGATGTGGTTGTGATTTACAAGATCGACCGGCTGACGCGCAGCTTGACTGACTTTTCCAAGATGGTCGAGGTGTTCGAACGCTACGGCGTGTCCTTTGTCTCGGTAACCCAGCAGTTCAACACGACAACCTCCATGGGTCGGTTGATGCTGAATATCCTGCTGTCCTTCGCCCAGTTCGAGCGGGAAGTGACGGGCGAGCGTATCCGCGACAAGATCGCGGCCAGCAAACGCAAGGGGATGTGGATGGGAGGCGTCCCGCCAATCGGCTACGACGTCGAGAACCGGCGACTGGTGCCCAACGAACGCGAAGCCAAGATTGTCCGCCACATTTTCCAACGTTTCGTCGAACTCGGTTCATCGACCTTGCTGGTGAAGGAATTGCGCCTTGACGGGGTGACCTCAAAGGCATGGACTACGCAGGACGGCAAGGTCAGGGAAGGCAAGCTGATCGACAAGAGCCTGATCTACAAGATGCTCGGCAATCGGACCTACCTTGGAGAACTGCGCCACAAGGAGCAGTGGTACCCGGCCGAGCATCCGCCCATCATTGACCGCGAACTGTGGGGCAACGTCCACGCAATTCTGGCTACCAATGGCAGGGTGCGCGGCAACGCCACGCGGGCGACCGTGCCATATCTGCTTAAGGGCATCGTTTTCGGCAATGACGGCCGTGCCTTGTCACCCTGGCACACCACGAAAAAGAATGGCCGTCGGTATCGATACTATGTGCCGCAACGGGATGCCAAGGAACACGCCGGTGCGTCAGGTCTGCCGCGCCTGCCAGCCGCAGAACTCGAATCGGCGGTACTGGAGCAACTGCGGACGATCCTGCGCGCGCCGGAACTCTTGCGTGAGATGTTACCGCAAGCGATAAAACTGGACCCCACCCTGGACGAAGCCAAAATCACCGTGGCCATGACCAAGCTGGACGTGATTTGGGATCAGCTTTTTCCGGTCGAGCAATCCAGAATCGTCAGGCTTTTGGTGGAGAAAGTCATCGTGTCGCCCAATGACCTCGAAGTGCGGCTGCGCGCGAATTGCATCGAGCGCCTGGTGCTGGAATTGCAACCGGCGGATGTTGACCGGCCCGAAGAGGCATTGGTATGAGCGAGATCCGAATTCAGAAGACGGGCAAACCTGACGTCATCGAGGCCAGCGATGGCCGCCTGACGCTGTCGGTACCGATCCAGATCAAGCGGCGCAGCGGGCGAAAATTGGTTACGTTACCCAACGGGGAAACAATCAAACCCAGACCTTGGGACACCACGACCACGCCGCTGCAACTGGCGTTGGCCAGAGGTCATCGCTGGCTGGCCATGCTAGAATCCGGCGAGGTGAAAACTATGCGGGAATTGGCTACCCGTGAGGGCGTGGACAACAGTTACGTCAGCCGGATGATCAATTTGACGCTGTTGCCGCCGTGGACAGTTGCGGCCATCTTGGACGACACACTACCGAACCACATCACGTTGTTTGATCTGGCGGTGGATCCGCCGGCGCTGTGGGGGGCAGCGAGCGCGCATGAAACGCATCAGCGATCCGGATTAGCCTGCACAACAAGATAATTGTTTCACGTCCTTACTGAAGGTCTGCGCGG
>VFSW01005196.1_pt1 | contig 19296 bp, 23 predicted proteins | sample 5358111 | NCBI WGS metagenome assembly VFSW01 (sample SAMN11554181, study PRJNA540505) | mine drainage metagenome | isolation source: sediment from site ElyBrook_90M | place: USA: Ely Copper Mine, Vershire, VT | collected 2017 | reverse complement strand
GGGGGGGGGGGCCCCGGCCCTTTCCCTTACACCCGCCTGGCTGCCCGCCCCGTGTGCCTTCCCTTGACACTAATTAGCGTAAGTCACACAATTACTATTCGTTATAAAAGTATGTTACGGCAAACACGGTTTGAGAATCCTATGTTTTATCTCTCATGACCAGATTTCTTGGAATGGAGCGGGAAATACCATTATGTAGATTAATACACCAACAATGAAGCCAAGCGCAAAACACATGACGAGATCACGGGTAGTCTCGATGAAGATGTAACTAAAAAGAGCAGATGTACTCCCCCACGTTAAAAAAAGAGTTACCAATCCTACTAGTCTGGTCGGTATCAAGAATTTTATTCCCGATAGAACAGCAAAACCTGCGACAACACCAGCTATCGTGACGAATAAATTGAACTGAGGTTGATAATTGAAATATTGAAGAGTGAAGTCAGTGTTTTGAAGTGTCGCAAGCTGACTCACAATGTATACTACAAAGAGTAAGAGACCGGCCCAAAAGCCTGCTCTTGCCGATACTTTGAGATCAATGTCTGAGGCACTTTGTGTAATCCTAATCGCAAGTGTCAATACAGCCAAAATAACAACTGGAACAATAATCCAAATTACAATGCTATAAATAACAGCAATCATTGCTATCCTCCAAAACTATCCTCTAAATTAGGCGAATTATTCAAATCTTTGGGATTTGAAAATCTATGTACAAGGTGCGCTTAATGTAGTGCTTATCTTATCATTTATTTTTCTGTGATGCAACATTATTACACAGGTAAACCAATTTTTGAAAGATGTGCCAATATTTTTGAAGTTAATTGAGATAAAGGTAAATGTTTTAAATTGTGCTATTCTAATATCTCTTGCTTAGAAAATAAGATGGTAGTTATGTGGCAAGCTATTGGTATATATTTCATTTGCAATAGAACGGTAAATAGCTTTGTCAGTGTGCGCAAACAATACTTATGTCCTTCCCATTGGGCAGTGGTTGTTTGCGCATACCTATGGTTAAGGGGGAATGATGGAACAAGCGTTGCTTTCTGCTCAGGCGCAAATGGCAGAAGAGTATGGGATTGCACACCTGCTGTTTTGTCCGAATGCTTGGGCCTTGCGTCATCACTTTATCGATCATGCCACGGGGGAAACGATCAAGGCGCGCTGTAACCGCTGGGATTGTCTGTATTGTGGGCCACGCAAAGTCGATCAATGGCGACAGATGATTCAGGCAGCTGAACCCACGTTGTTTCTGACGTTGACGAAAGCGGGGACCACGGTTGAGGAAGCGGCGCGGGCGTTGACGACATTCCTGCAATATGTGCGGCGTGGCTCGAAAGGCAGAGGGCCGAATCACATTGGGGCGCGTCTGCCCTATCCCGTCGAATACTTTGGCGTTCTGGAACGGCATCGTAACTTTGCAGAAAACGGGTTTCACTGGCATTTGTTGCTGCGGGGTGTTGAGCACATTCCCTACAAGGAAGTGATACAACCTGCGTGGCGGTCGGCTCGGCATGGAGAGGCAGAAATCGGGCATATTGAGGCGATACGCAACCCACGCGCAATCGGCTATGTGACCAAATACCTGACAAAGAGTATCACGCATGAGGAAAAGGGGACACGAGAAAAGGAACGGGAAATGCTGCTCCTGGCACTCGATGCGGATGGCAATGAGCGGGTCGAGCGGCGGACTGAAATGGTAGAGGTCGAGAGTCGTGCGCGGCGTATTCGCTACTCGCGTAACTTCTTCCCTGAGCAGATCAGCGATCTGAAGCGGCGATTGTTCTCGGAATTTGAGGACAATGAAGTGAAGGAAGAGGGGAAACCTGTGGGGGATGAGGCGGAACAAGAAGCGCGGCGGTCGTCCTGGGAACTGGTGGAAGATGGTGAGGTGACGACTGACCGGAATGAATACAAGCGGCGGCGGCAAAAGGCGTTACTGGATGCCTTGGAAGATATGCACGCTGGTCGGCGGCGGCTCTCGCGGCGTGTGCTCAACATCTGGGCATACCAGCGTCAGGAAAAACAGCGGAGGTGAGTGCAGATGGGAGGATATATGCAACAAACAAATGGTTCGCTTTCAGCAGATGAAAAGGCGTTTTGTGCGTTATTGGCACGTATCATGCGGCGTTGCATTGCAGAGGGTGATGAGCGTATAATGGGGATACTACGTAGTACACCTGTTCAAGAAGAGGGAAAGTGAGGCTCGTATGAATCAACGGCGTGATCGGTCGGAAACGTCTTCAGTGGTCGTGGCTGGCTATGTGCGACGGTCTAGTCATATGCAAGCGGATAACTTTAGTCTGGATGCCCAAAAGCGAGCGATCACAGAAGAGTGTGTTCGCCGCCAATTGCCTGCCCCTGTCTTCTATGAAGATGATGAGCGTAGTGCACGCGGGGAACAAGTGGCAAACCGTCCAGCCTTTAAGCGATTGCTGGAAGATGTTGAGGCTGATCGCGTCCAGGTGATTATGGTGCATACGCTTGACCGCTGGTCGCGCAATGTGATGGTGACGCTGCAAAGCTTTCGTATTCTTGCTGAAAAGCGGATGGCCTTTGTCTCGCTCTCTGAGCATATTGACTATTCAACGCCGGAAGGGAAGTTACAGCTGACTATTCTGGCGGCGTTTGCAGCGTACTTCTCGGATATGTTGGCGAAACATACCAGTAAAGGGAAGGGTGAGCGGGCTGCGCAAGGGCTGTACAATGGGGATATTCCTTTTGGGTATCGGCGTACTGGCGCAAAGCAACCTCCTGAGCATCATCCTGAGACGTTTCCTGGCCTGAGGATGATTGGTGAATTGCGTATGCAAGGGATAAGTGCGGAAAAGATTGCTGATGCGGTCAATGCTGCTGGCTATCGCACGGGAAGTAAACGCTTTGGTGCTCGCTTGTTCACGATAGATACGATCAATGCCATTACACGCAATGAATTTTATGCGGCGTATGCTCCTGACGATGATCGTGGGACGATTCTCTATAAAGGGCAGCGGTATCGGGGGCAACATCCTGCGGCCTTTACCTATGAGGAATGGCAAAAGATACGTGTTGGTTCGCGGATGAATTATAATGCTCCTCATAGGACAGAACAAGCTCGCCGTGTCTATGAGTTTGCGGGGTATATTGCGGATATCCATTGTGGCTTACCACTTCGTTGTCAGGGGGGTGAGCAGTATAGCTACTATAAGGATGTGGCAAAAAAGCGTCAATTGCCGTGTCCAGCTGGGGGTTTCTTACAGGTGAGAGTGGATGATGTGCGTCTGCAATTTGGCATGATGCTGGCGGGTTTTCAGTTGCCTGGGCAGTGGCGTGAAGAGGTGCGACGGCAGATGTTAGAAGCGATGGAACAAGCCGGTTTAGATATGCAGAGCATCGAACGCGAAAAGGAACGGCTGAAACTGAAACGCTCGCGTATTCTTAAACAGCATCGGGATGGTTATATTGATGATCTTGAACTGCAATCAGAGATGGCTGCGGTTGAGTTGGCTCTGCGGGGCTTAGAAGTGCCAACGATGAATGATCTGCGTTTTGATGATATTATCGAAGCTGGTGAGCGACTGCCTGGGATAGCAGCCTTGTGGGAGGTGGCAACCCCTGAAGAGCGGCGTGAGATGGCGATGCTGATGCTTGAACCTGGCGGGTTGTATTATGATCTGGAATTAAAAGAAATTGCTGCTTTCAAACCTCGTCCGCAGTTTTTACCGTTCATGCGGCTGCTTGAAGGACTCATTGAATACAAAGAAGCCACTGGGACGCTTGTCACGTCTCAGTGGCAACGGCGGAACCGACGGGAGTCTGTTTATCTGCAAGACACCCGTGTGACAGGCCGACAACTATGTGCAATTACTTTCTCTGCCCATATTATATCATGGTTGTACATGAGACCGAAAAGAGATGCGCGGTATATCTTGCACTTAGGAAGATATCAAGAAGAGCAATACAAAGTTTGATGGAAGCTACTGTTAGGAAATCTGGTTAGTCAAGCAATGTCTTTAGCAACTGACCGAAACGTATTATTGCATTTCCAATGCGATCTCCAAAACTCTTTTCTAATTCTACTGGTAAGGGTTGTTCTGGAAATCTCTCAGATCGAATGTCTCTTGCAAGTGTGTGGATTAAGTCTTCTACTACTGCTGCAAACCTAGCATGGTCGGTACCTTTGAAACTGTTACCATGAGTTGGGTATTCATAACTCTTGCCAGAATAATCAGAATTCAGCACTCGAATAAAGCCTATACAAGCATCAATTTCTCTGTTTGATCCGTACACTCTCCTGGCCTCATTTACGAGCTTCATTAAGTTATGCCCGTATTTATACATCAAACGTTTTTCGCTATACTGACCTGTATACACTAGCATTGCCTTTAATGCTAATTCAAGGGCATGGCAGAGGTTATAGTGTTTGGCTGCGATAAAGTCATGCAAGTTGCTAGTATCGGCTATAAGCACTGGGTAGACTTGATAGAACTCCATCGCTGTTGCGTACAACTGTGACGCATATTGTTTGTTGGTCTGGGGTTGAGTCATGTTTATTCCTCTCTTCCAACATCCTCATGAGTCAATAATCTTGAGGTTAATCTAGCATGTCTGCTCACACTTGTTAAGAACTTGCAATCGGTGATACTTGGAGATTTTTGAATGGCACCATCTACATTTGGCTTCTCAGGCGGTTTCATTGTTCGCGCTGTTTTGTTGGTGATTGTTGTTCATCGTTGGTTCTGCTGTTAGTTTTGTTGTCATGTCGAGATAGTGTCAATTTTTCCTCAAACGATGTGGGCAAGCTGTTGTGTCCTTTAGTGGTATGGAAGTGGAGGGATTTAGCTATGGTACGAAGTGATAATTGGGAAACACAAGAGGTTATTAACTGGCTTATCAATGATGAGGATGCGTGGCGGAATGCGCCTGATACGAGTGTGAGCAAATTAAAACAATGGGTGCTTGATGGGTATGCACCAGCTGGCCTATATGAATCGTTCCAGTCTCCGCCTGCAAGCTCGTTTGACGATGTTGATTGGGAAAGTGTGCTTGAGGCACTAGATGGTGAAAATTTGGATGAGTAGGGATATTCGCTCGTAGAGAATGGCAAGCAAAGAGAGAACGTCTAGTTGTATTCATGGGCTTTTCTAAGACGCTCTCTCGTGAATCTTACATGTGTTTTATCTAGCCAACAAACGTCAGCAAGTCATAAAACTCCACGGGCTGAAGCTTCTTGTATTCCTTCTGGGGGACTTTCACATACCGCCAGGTCGTACCTGTCAGCGTTGTGGCGTTCTCACACCAGAGGGTCGCGGCTCGGTCCTTAAAGGCGACTTCAACGGACTCCTGGCCTTTTGTCTCGACTAGCCACATCTCTTCTCGCTCGTTCTTGACTACAAAGTCGGGATAGTAGTAGCGTAGGTTGGCGTTGTTGTCGGTGTACTCGATGCAAAAACCAAGCTGCTGCGGTAACTTAGAAAATGCTACAACGTCTTTGGCATTTTCGAGAAATCTGGCAAATTCGTACTCAAACTCGTTGTCACAGGGCACAAAGTTGAAAATACACTTCCTGGCCTCCAATGCCTGGCGTGAAAAGGCGAATGGCTCCATCGATGAAAGTGCGCGGCTCTCGCCCTCAATCGTCGGCTCCATCTCCTCGATGATCTGCTCTTTCAAGGCTCTGGCAAAGATGGTGAGTACTACAAAGCCTACAACATGGTGGTTCATCGTCTGGATAATCTCAGGGCTGTACATATCGACCTTTTTACCAAAAGCACGGTTCTCAAAAAAATCCCAGACCTTCGGGGCGAGTGCGTTGAACTGGCTGGGTAACTTGATTGTGTTGGCAATAAGCTTGGCATAGTAGCTGACGATCTCATCGGGACGCTGGGCCTCTTTGATGGCATATTCACGCTCGAAAAGCTTTTCCATTGTGATAATGTCGAATGCCTGGTACTGAAACTTTTTGATATCTGCCTCGGTTGGCTTAATTGGAAGAGGGTCGGGACTAAACTTAAAGTTGGCTACCTCTAATGCTGCTATCTCTTCGCTCAAGGTCTTTTTGCGTGTGAGTGTGGGTGAGAGTCTGGGCAATGCCAGATCATAGGCGGCTTTTTCTGGAAGCTGTGGCTCTATCGCAATGATCTTGAGTTTGTCTTTGCCAACTTCAAAGGAGTCGAGTTTGACATCTTCTAATTTTTCCAGATCATCTACAAAGGAGAGGAATGCTTTGTTGCCGATGATATCGACTCGCTCGGCATAGCTTTTTCCTCGGAACATGAGCCGTAGACCGCGACCGATGGCCTGCTCTGGCAGAATGTTGGCAGTTGCGGTATAGGGACGCAGGCCAACAACAACGGTGACGTTCTGCACATCCCACCCTTCGCGCAACATCAGGACGCTCACGATGGCATTGGTGGGACAATCGGGATGATCGACCTCGCGTGCAAGTTTGCGCGCTGCGTCAAGGTCTTTCTTTGATTCTATTTCGCCTTTATTGTTGGTATGGATGACCAACGTTTTTTGTTCGCCACCAAATTCAGCAGGATAGGATTTGCGTAACCAGTCGGCTACATCCTCGGCTTCCTCGGTCCTATTCATCATGATAAACAAGAGTGGTTTCTTGTTGAGAGGTGCAAGCTGCTCGCGGTATTCTTTCCAGCGTTCGACTCCGGCGGTGAGATAGACCTGGTAGCGGATGCTGGCAACATCGCTTTTCGCTTCTTCAAAGTCTGCCACGCCTTTCACTGGTCGCTTGATGACGCTATCGAGAATAGCCTGTTTGATGGGATAGTCAGAGATGACCCACGGGAAAAGACTGCCTTTTTGGAAACGGGGGGTGGCTGAAAAGTCGAGTTGGGCCGCTAATGGCAAGCTACTATGCAGTTGGCGGATGGCTTTGTTCCATTCGCTCTCTTCGTCATGGGTATGATGCGCTTCGTCATTTAAGACCAGCAGCTGCCCTGCGCGATTTTTGAGCGTGGTAAGAAAACCATTGTTGCCATTACTCAGGTCGTCCTTTGGTTTGGGGCCGAGTATTTCTGTCATGATATCCGGTTCGTCCCCGTTGTTTTTCTTCTGCTCGGTTCTATCATAGAGTTGTTGGATGTTGGTCAAAAAGAGCATGCCTTCAGCGGGGGCGCGTTCGGCGTCTCCACGCATGATGCAATCGAACTCCCACGAAATTTTGAGTTCGCGGGGGATGAGTGGGTCAAGCTGAAAAATACGCCCGCCTTCAAAGTCGCTTCTGAGACGTTCAAATACGATCACGTTTGGCGCAATAATCAGGAACGTTTTGGCATAGTCTTCTGCATTTTCTCGAACGGCGTTAAAATACTGCCAGACAATAGCCATAGACATGACTTTTGTTTTGCCGCTGCCCGTTGCCATTTTCGTACAGAAGCGCGCAAAGTCATCGTAGGCGGGTAATCGTATTTCACTGCTCGCGGGGGCGTACTGCTCTAACAGGGCCTTCCGGCTGCGGATGTGTGCGATTTCATAGACATTGATCAGGGTCTCGATGGCCTCCTGTTGGGCATCGTGGTATTTGAAAAGTTGTCTGTTAGCAAGTCGATGATCGGTCGCAAACCAGTAGTTGAGGAGGGTGCGTGTAGTCGGGGTAACGCCCTGGTAGTCGTTGGTTTTCCACTCAGCAACTAGCCTGCGCAGTGTGGGAACGCACGGTGCGGTACGCAGATATTGTGTGAGATCAAACAAATCAAGTTGGATACTTTCTTCTTTTACTTTGCGGGTGCGTGCCATAACTGCTTTTTTACCTTCTAGCAAGATGTGCTTGCAAGCTATTTGATCTCGACGGCAATGGATTTGGTGGTATCGTTGCCAAGAATATCGATGACTTTGATGACGATGGTATATTTGCCTGGCTCGTCATAGTCGTGGGAAGCTCTGGGCAAAAGCTTGGGATTTTTCTTCGTGCGATAGGTCTGCCATTGGTTATGAAAAGTATCGTCGCGGTAATCCCAGTCAATGGCCCAATAATCAATCCATTGGCTCCAATGTGTGATCGCGTTTCGTATCTCTTGTGGTACATCATCAGGTGGCACAAAGAAATTTTTGAGTTCGACGGCAAGGGCTTTCCTGGCTGGTTTGACCTCTACATCCAGGGCTGCCAGTTCGTAAAAGGCGATATCTCCCTGCTCGACAGCTTTCTTTTCTAGTACTTCGCGGGGGATTTTCTTGAAAGATAGCTTGATATTGGCGTCTGCTGCCATTTGTTTCGCGGTCTCGTTGAGATCAAAGGCAAAATCCCAGCCTAAGATGTCAATGCCATTGCTATGCTCGCCGACATCTTTGCCACGCACGCGCCAAAACTCGTTGACAATGGCTTTGACTTCACCAAGGGCAATCGGGGCGTCAACTGACCCAACGTGTATCAGTTTGCCTGCTTTGATACCATGTAGCCACGTATAGCCGTCAAGTGGCGTTGCATGGTACAGCTGAAGAATAAAGTTTCGATAGCGTTGTTGCACATTGGCTCGCTGCAAAGGGTCTGCAAACTCAGCGGCTTGCCAGGCTTGTCGCTCGTACTTTCCTAAGTTTTGCACAACGAAAGGTTTGACGTTATCAATCGACAAAAGGCGTTTGCGAGCGGTATGAATAGCGAAACGTCCTAAGTCGCAAGTAATCCAGCGGCGTCCAAGTTTTTCTGCGACTGCTGCTGTTGTGCCACTACCACAAAAGCAATCAAGAATAAGATCGTTTTCGTTGGATGAAGCATTAATAACACGTTCGAGAAGTGTTTCGGGTTTTTGGGTAGGATATCCTGTCTTTTGCGGATTAGCACCTATAGCTAAAGGAATATCCCAAGTATCAGGCATAATTGCGCCCAATGACTCTTCGTCAGTTGCGTATCTGTTGTTTGGGTCTTTGCCGCCACGTTTACGGTCACCCCATCTTTTAAGGGTTGACTCTGAAAGTTCAACATATTGGACATTAAATATATTGGCTTCTGTTTTAGCGTAAAAAAGAAGGGTATCATGGCTTTTTGGAAATTGGCTAGCACTCCGCGCAAGTTTTCGGTATAACCAGATAACCTCATTTCTAAAGTTTTCTGATCCAAAGATTTCGTCTAATACCGCTTTAATATAATGACTTACATGCCAGTCGCAATGCACATAAAGGCTACCATTCTCAGCAAGGAGTTCGCGTAACAACACAACAGTTTCGTAAAACCACTGCAAGTAACTATCTAATCCTTTACCCCATGTATCTCGATATGCTTTCTGTTCAATCATACTTGGTTCTTTTGTAAAACTTTCACTGCTTTCTGGAATGGTTGTTGTGAATGAAAAATCGGCTCCTGTCGCAAAAGGAGGGTCAATATAAATCAGGTTTATCTTCCCTGCGAATTCTGGTAACAAAGAGGGAAGTACATATTTCTTATCACCCCAAATTAAGCGGTTGCGCCATTCAGGTTCCTGCCCTGCAAAAAGCATGTCAAGTGTTAGCTGGCGTTCCTGGGCGGTTTCGTTCACGGTTTCTACGGTCTGGAAGGGGAGTTCAATACGTACAGGACTAACCTTTTTCCCGTCTTTATACTTTCCATCCCACATTAGCTCTGTCATGACAACTCCTACTAGAAAAGGTCAATGAAGTATGATGATACAATCCATTATGGATGAGTGGCGTCCCTAGTGTATCTGATATTGGTTGTGATTGCAAGATGCATAGAAAATAGGACTATACTCTTTTTGAGTAGTACTCCTGGCTGCCTGTGTAGAGGGTGAATGGCTAGCCATTGCTGGGGATATGCGGGTGTATTGTGGTCAATGGCTAGCTATTGCTGGGGATATGCGGTGATAGGGCTGCGTGCTATGATGCCTTACTTTCAGTCTGCATCGCATCTTTCTTTGCTTTGATCGCTTTCGCAACCTCGTCAACGCCGTAGGTATGGAATAAAAATTGGATGAGGCGCATGCGGGCGGTCGGATGCCAGAGTGTCTTACTGAAGAGCTTGTTGACAATAGTTGTCAGGTCGGTTGAGAGGGTAGCAAACTTTGATGCTTCGTCTCTATCCCACGCTTTTAGTAACCAGTTCTCTCTGATCTCCTCGCTGGTGAGTGTGAGCTTGATGGCAATAATCACATCTATAGAGAGGGTAAGATATTCTGTGTTCAGAGATAACACTTTGATACTCTCGATGGCACTTTCTGGAATCGCAAATTCTTCATCTAGCCCTCGGATGGCTCCGGCAAAGAAGTCACTGTCAGCTGCTCTTGATGGTTTTCCTTTGCGGTCTGTGCCTGGAGCATTCATGGTTTCTTCAAATGAGGCGGACCAGTGATTTGGATAGAATGCGACTGAAGAGGAACGGCGCATGAGCAAAACATGCTGATCGGCGGTGACGACAATACATTGAATACTGACGGGTGCTGGGATGAGTGAGGTTCCTCGCGCTGTTGAGCTATAGGTTAAAGCGGTATTGCCGTACTTCTGGCGAATAGAGACTTTGGAACTGTCAAGAGCGGCTAAAAGTGGCTCGTCAAAAAACGGTGTCAAGCTGTAATACTCATGAAAATTGAGCGGTGCGAGTGTGATTTCTAACTGGTCTAGATCGCTAAATGAGGGGGTATAGGAGGCCAGTCGATAGTGGGACGAATTGAAGTAGTCCTTCTCAATAGTGGGAAGTTTCTCCTGTATAAGTTTTTCCAGATCATCGGGAATAGGTAGGCGTGTCCTCAAGATAGTTGTTTTGATTTCATCGCGGTCCCATCCTGCAAAGTCGTGGCTGTTCGTGAGAATGATGCAATCGTCGACGGCAAAACGTTCGACATCTGCCAGTTGCATCAACCAGCGTGCATTCTGTGATGCTAGCGAATAGAGATTATACATACTGAGCGCGTTGCGTAGCGTTTCCCCATATTGATGTCCCACTACGATTTTCCCTTCTAATGCCTCGGCGGTATGAATTTGAATATGCGGTATTATATCAGGTTCTTCAAGTTCCTGCCTACCATAGAGGGTGTCTAGCCGTCTTTGAATTTCTTGGATGGTATTGGTATACTCCTGTATTTTTAGTTTCAAGTTTGGTGGTGAGTTGCTAATGCCTAATGCCATTTCTCGTGTTTCAAGGTCGCTTAGTAGTTGCTCATAGATACGTATCCATCGTTCAAGTGTCTCTACCTCGTTTGCGCTTCCGGGGGTGATATGGTGTCTAAATCCTAACTGAAGCTCTTCAGGTTCGGTCAATAATGTTCTGTCAAGCTCTGCCAATTTAAGGTAGCGCTCAGTTTCCTTTGCGGATGTACAGAGGATTTCAGCAAGTGTAAGAACCAATTTTCTCATGGTTCCTCTAAATGGTTGAGGGACATCATTATTTTCTAAGCGTGATAAGCTGCTGCGACTGCTCTCAACGAGCTTGGCTAAATCTTCTAAAGAAAGACCTGCACTGCTGCGAAGGTTAGAGAGGAAGACACCAAAATCTTTCATCGTTCTGTTCCCATTCATGCTTAGTGACATTGTTACAAGTAATTCAAGATGTCCCAGATTTTCTCAGAGTTTGTGTCGTATTCCCAACATTCCCAATCATCCTGAGGAATGTTGTACAGGTGTTTCAAAGTGTCCCGAAATCTCCCAGGATGTATATCGTGTTCCCAACATTCCCAATCATAATATAAGTAGATCGAACGCTTGTATTATACCACAGTGAAGCAGCACGTGTCTTGTTGGCACATAAAGGTACTAGATACTGTTTCTTGGTATAACAGGGATATTGAGTACTACCTGGAAAGGAAATATCATGGTTACTGAGCAGATTCCACCTGTTCCATTAGGTGCTATCGAGCAGTATTTACGTGAAGTGAATGCAATACCGCAACTCACTGAGATGGAAGAAACACAACTGCTTCTGCACATTGAACACATGAAGCAGTGTTCGGATAGTAGGGTGATACAGCAGGCTCGGCAGGCGCGTGACCGACTTATTGAGGGCTATCAATCGCTGGTCATTGGGATTGCCAAACGCTATGTGCGTCTCTGTCGTGAACTTGAGTTACTTGATCTGGTGCAAGAAGGCAATTTGGGTTTACTGCAAGCTATTGAGAAGTATGATTGCCGTCTCGAACAGGCATCGTTTCGGACGTGGGCTTTTTCCTGGGTGCGTGGCATGATGTTTACTTGCCTCTGGCGGTATGAGGGTGCGCTTCGCTTGCCTCTGAATGCCGTGCGCTTTATTCAACGCATGGAACACGTGAAGGATAGATTGCTCTCCATACTGCGGCGTGAACCAACGATTGCTGAAATTGCCAGTGTGCTGTGTGTTGCTGAACGTGATGTGCGTGAAATGGTGGTGTTACAAGCACAGCGTGTTGTATCTCTTCATACGCTGCCTGCTGGTGATGATACTGATATGCTTGAAGAATATATTGCCGATGTTGCTGAAACGTCTCGTTGTGTCGACGATGCACTGCCAGCCTTAGCCGATGCGCTTGTGATGCTGTCAGAACGTGAGCGGAAAGTATTGAGTTTGCGCTATGGGTTGGAAGATGGGCAAGCGCGCACGCATCGGGAAGTGGCGAGTTTGTTGGGTGTAGCACTTTCTACGGTGGCTGCGCTTGATCGGCGTGCGCAACTGCGCTTACGCAAAATGCTGGCAAGTGCATAGTGTGTTGGTGTGGGGCTTTGTCGAGAGGGTCTTGGAAGCCATGTGGAGGGGTCTGTTGCTCTTGGGGTGTTGTTATTGTTGTTGTTTTAGAGGGGGTGTCTCGATGCAACATGTGCAGAATGTGCAAATGGAAGTGCAAGGCAACATGCTGGTGATTGTTGTGGACCTCACGCAATCACTGGGGATGTCGCAAAGCGAAAAATCGTTGTTGATTGCGTCAACGGGTGGTGGAGCAGCATTGCCTGAGCAGCCTGATGTCAAGATCAATCTCACGGTCTATCGTCCCGTGGCAAAAGCGGCGCGTGTGTCTCGCTAAGGTGCATGGGGGATTGCGGCTGTGGTCTCCCTGTATTGCGGCGGTCTGTTCTGTGCTAGTAGGGGTGTGTCTGGGAGGGTGCATGAAAGGAACATGCTGATGGGTGTGTGGCAACGGCATCATGGTTTGGGTCTGGTTTCTCCACAGTTTTCCTCCGACTATCATCTTAATCGTCCGGTCAAGTGTCCTGATTGTGGGACATTGCTCCATAAAACGCGTTTTTCCGTGCTGTACGGGCATCGTTGTGACTCATGCTACGCTGCCTGGACACAAGCACAGGCGGCAATGGCTAGCCATGTGGCTCCGATCGATGTGTAGATGAGCGACAGCGGGGGAATGGGCTGATGGGGTGGCTGAAACGTTGGTGGGGCATCGACGAAAGGGAAGGGGATGACGTGGCGGCGGGGATGACCGTGGCGGTTGGAAGGGAAGGGGACGATGCCCCTGGGGGTGAGATGCCCTTGGGTGATGGGATGGTTGGCTCTGAGGTGTTGTGTGCGTGGTGCTTGGCTGAACAAGGTCTCGCGTTTGGTGAGGGGTCGCACGGCATTTGTTCGTTTCATGCTGAGCAGATGCTTCACGCTCAACGTGAGCGACGTGGCCGGCGTGGCTAAAGGGGTCTGTGATGGTTCTGCTTCTGTTGGTTGCGGTGATGTTTGTAGGCCTTTTTTCCCTCCTGCATTCCTTGCCGTTGTGTGGCGTTGTGTTTGGACTGGTGTGGGTGGCGTATGGGGCGGTTCTCATGTTCGTGCTGTTGCTGATGGTGTCGTATGGGCCAGCGTTCTTCCTGGCGGGGGGAAAATAGCTATGGGCAAAAAAGAAGTGTTCGTCTTGGTATTGCTGCTCGTGATGGCGGTTCTGTTTGCGCTGACGGGGCATCTTCAAGGGATGTTCGTGTTTTTGCGTAGCATGCTCTAAGAGGGAGGAGACGGGTCAGTCGTGCAAGGAAAAGTGATTCGACATCGCTGCGGCTATCCATTGCGTGTTGCGCAGTGCGGCTTTGTCACGGAAGATGCGGTTGTTGTGGGCTATCGAGAGGTTGCACAGTTCTCGTTGTTGCTGTATCACTGTCCTGGGTGTGGTGAGGAATTGCAGTTGTGGTGGGTTGCGCCTCCGGCTCTGGTAGCGGCGCAACGGGTACAGTGGCAACGGGAACTCGCAACGCTCCTTGGCTATGAGGAGGGCTGATGTGTTGGATGAGTTGATTGCGGTCATCAATGTGGCTCTCGAAGCGGGTGATTGGGCGCAAGTTGTCCAGTTGACCGGGGACTTGTATGGGTGTGCGCAAGCGAATGGGGAAACGGTGCTGGCGGAACTGGTGCAAGATTTGCATTGGATTGCCAATGATGCCTTGACGCATCCCCTTGTCATACAAGCGATACAGACGGAGGTAGGGTTGTGGCGGTGACTCGTGAATGTGGTGGGTCGGGGCGGCAACGGACCTTTTCCCACTTCAACACGGAACGTGTCCATCAACAGCGTGCGGGTCTTGCGAGTTGGGAAGCGTTTAGTGCGCGCTGGCGGGCGCATCAAGGCTTGCCATTGCTTTCACCGTTGCATGTGCAATACCTGACGCCGCAAGATTTTTGCAATGGGCTGGGACATCAGTTACCCCCTGCTGAACAACGGCGATGGTTTCGGCATTACATTTGTCTGGCTCTTGGTGTCCCGTCGCCGTTGGTGGGGTCCGTGCAGCGGGCGGCTGTGCCTGTTTGGGAACAAGCGGAATTGTGGGAAGAGGGAACACGGTTCCCGTAGAGTGGGGAGGCGAAGATGGCGCGGGTGATGGCAGTGGATGGCACGCAATGGGACGTGATGCCTGCACAGGGGGCGTCTTTTACCCTGGAAGAGTTGCATGCGTTGGTCGGTGGGTATATTGAAGTGGTGCGCTTGGCAGAGGGTAATCTGATGGTTATCAATGAAGAGGGCAAGTTGTACGGCTTGCTGTACAATGCGCACGCAACGGCGTTGGCGGCGTCTGCACTCTTTCCTGGTGATTCCATTGTGGGTCCGGCGGTGGTGATGTCGTCCGTAGAGTTGGGGGAATAGGTGGTGAGCATACCATTTTTGGATGGGGTGGTGTGCTTTTTGTGGTACTGATGAGCGTGGCCTCGTCTTGGGGGCCGTATGAGGAGAGAAGGAAGGAATTGCCGATGTTTTTACAAGCGATTGTGTTAGAAAGCGATGTGCGTGAGCAGGTCTTCTACGATCAGATGACGGGTGTATCGACGCCTAGCTATGTTGTCAATATTACGGTCTTAGATGCCCACACTAAAGAGAAGTATCAGTGCCAGATCACTGAGGGCTTTGTCGGTCTTGAGCAGTTGAAAGAACTGCGTCGTCAAAAGCAGTCTGCGGACGCCTTGCGTGAAGCGGCGGAACATCTGCGGACTGAACTGCCGTCGATGATGACGCAACTGAACCTGGAAGTGTTGCGCTTCAAGGGCAAAAGTGCGGCGTATATCACGTTGGTGTGTCGTCTCACGGATGGTGTGGCTGCGGCTGCGGCCTAGTTGTGGCGCGGGGGTGACGAGTGCAATGGATGAAACGCGTGACACAAGGGCAAGAATCGTGGGTGCGCCGTGTGGAGCATCTGGTCTTGCGCATTGTGTCGATGGGCTTTTCGTTGGCATCGGCGCATGCGATTCGCTGGTTTTTTGCGCCATTAGATGGTGTTGACCGTTTTCAACCGATTATCACCTGGATGATTGCGGTCGGCTTTGGGGTGCTGGGCTACTTTGTCAGTCGTGGTCTGGCGCATCGTCTGATGCAAAAAGAGTCGATCTGGTCATATGTCCCGATCTGTATTGCGGTTGAGTTTGTCGAGATTTTTTGTAACTATGCGTTGGCAGCGGCGGTGATTCAGCGTGCGACGTGGCTGATGCTGGTCTCGCCCGCACAACACACCGCATTAACGTTCCTCACGTATGTGGCCCTCTCGATTATCCCCCTGATCTCGGTCCTCTTAGCGGTCGTGGATATGGACCTGGAACGCAAAAAGGAACACAGTGGGGAACGTGCCTCGGCTCCTGTCTCGGTGGGGAACGGGCGCAATCCGCAGCCGAAATTTGGGGGGGCGATGACGACCGCAGGAGCTGGTGCGCTGCCACAAGCGGTCTATCCCGCACAATCGGGGCGTTCTTTTGCTGGGGCGTCTCCAACGGCGGCGCAACGGGGTGCTGGTCAAGCAAGTCAGGCGGCGGCGTTCCCTTTGCCGGGGGTGCGTCCCGTGACACCTGCCTCGTCTTCGATGCCGTAGTGGGGGTCTGGCGGGTTCAATCCGGTAATGGCAAGCGATTAACGAAACAGGATGTGGCGGTGGTACGCGATGCGCTGGCATCTGGGCAAACCGTGGTGTTTGCAGATCGGCATCAATGGCGGCATTTTGCTCTGCGTGATCGCTCAATGGTGTGACAAGTCACGAGCGAGTAGGGTTTGTTCTCGCAAGGGAAGCACCTTACTGGCTCGTGGCGATGAGGAAAGGGGTGTGGATGAGTACACCGATCTCTGCGCAAATGAATTATGAGCAGATTAAACAGCTGGCCCGTGATGAGGGGCGGCGCGTGAGTGATCTGATTGTGTTAGCTCCCCAAAATGACCCGTTTTATACTGGTACGCCCAATGATTGGGCCTTGGGTGAGTGGTTTGCGGCCTTGTGGCAGAGCTTTGGGTATGAGAAAGCGCATCTGCGGCGCGTGCATTATCAGATTGTCAGTCAGCGGCCTGCGGTCAATCTGCCCAATGGCAAGCCGTATGAGAATACCGTTGAGTGTTGGGATATTCTCAACCTGGCCTCGAAAGCGGCGCGCTACCTGCAACTGGTCGACCCGGAAGCCTTTCATGACCGTCGTACTCCTGAAGTGATGCTCTATGCCGATCATCAGGAAAGTGAACCACTCTTACGGGTGTATAGTTCACTCTATCGCTCCGATACACGCCTGCCCGATTTTCCTGATCTTCCAGGGTACTCGGTGAGCGGTTTTGTGCCTGAGCAATCCTATCATCTGGAAGTCTGGTGTGAAAAATCGACCATGAATGATGTGTTGGCTCCGCTGTGTAAGGCGTATGGGGCAAACCTGCAAACGGGCATGGGGGAAATGAGCATCACGGCAACGCTCGCGCTGATTCAGCGACTCCAGACGATTGAGCAACCTGCGCGTATTCTTTACGTCTCCGACTTTGACCCGGCGGGGCAATCGATGCCTGTGGCGGTTTCGCGCAAAATGGAGTACTTTGTGCGGACCTATGGCCTGGACCTGGATATTCGCTTGTTTCCGGTGGTGCTGACGCTCGATCAAATACGGGCGTATCAATTGCCCCGCACGCCAATTAAGGAAACGGAACGACGACGGTCTGGTTTTGAGGAACGCTATGGTGAGGGTGCGGTAGAATTGGATGCGCTTGAAGCTCTCTATCCTGGGCAATTGCAGGCGTTACTGAGTCATTACCTCTCATGCTACTACGATAGCACGTTGGTTGAGCGGGTGCATGCGGTGCAGGCCCGTATGGAAGCGGATGCCAGTGTGGTCTGGCAACAGGTCGTCGCGGCGTATGCAGGGGATATTGATGCTCTGAAAGCAGAGCATGAGCAGATACGGCAAGCATTTGCGGCACAGATGCAAGGCTATAGTCATCGTCTGCAAGGGGTATGGCAAGCCATTCGGCGTGATCTCTCTGCGGCGGCTCCGGTTATTGAGCAGTATCCAGTGCCAAGCCCGGAAGGACTGCGTGAGTTAGGAGATGGCCTGTACAAGAGCGAGCGTGACTATCTGGAACAATTGGATGTCTATAAGCAGTTTCAAGGCAGATAGCGATACGAGAGGGGGTGTGTGGTGAAAGAAGCGGTCTACACCGTGGTGATTTCCACATCAGTGGGGCGATATGCCTGTGGTGATTCGCATAATGGGCCAAATATCACGGCTGGTCAAGGTCTGGCGATGCTCTTCGATGGCATATGGGTTGAGGGAACGGTGAGGCATTCGCGGGTCACCGCGAAATCTCCGATGTCGGCATGGGGGTTGTATACCTCTGAACAGATGCAAAGTACGCTGCCAGTGGTCGGCGGGTATTACGTTGTGAGTCGTGGGGGGAATGTCTGTGGTTTGTGTGCTGGGATGCGTGTTCAGCTGCTCTAAGGGGAAACGGTATGGCAGAGCGATATGGTCTCTGGCCTGGGGTGGTGGCCTTTGCCAATGATGCTGACCTGTGGTGTGTGGTATGTGCGCGCAAACGTTATGGGCGCAAGCCCGTGGCGGCGGTGATTGCTGGTACGCCTGGCGATGAGCAGTATACCGATCAAGAGGGCAATAGGCTCAATGTTGTCCTGTACGGGTCGGAAGACCTGCATGGGGCGTATTGCGGTGGCTGCTCGGTGCGGTTGTGTGATGAGGACTGCGATTGCTATACCGATGGTGAGAGCGGTGACGTTGAGGATGCTGCGGTGTGGTAGTGGCGTTGGCTAGCTATTGGTGGGTTGCGAGCGTGGTCTGGTCAATGGCTAGCCATTGGCGGCTGCGGTGGTTTGGTGAGTACAGAGGGGGTGAGGTGTGGAATGACAGAGGCGTTGCTGGCGGCGTATGGCAAGCTGTTTGTGCATGACTGGTCGTCGTATGCGATTCAGCAAGGGGATGGGCGATACTGGCGCGTGTGTGAGCCGCTGACACCTGCGCTGCTGTCTGCCCATGTGCGTGGATTGGTGACGCTGGGGACCTATCTCTTGGATGAAGCAAACACCTGCACCTTTGCGGTTTTTGATGCCGATCATGCGGATGGTCTCGAACGGCTTGCCATGCTCGCGGGGGACCTGCGTCAATCGGGCAGAGCGACGCTCCTGGAGGCCAGTCGGCGCGGGGGACATCTGTGGGTGCATCTGGAAGAACCGACGGCGGCGCAGCGGGTGCGGGTGTGGCTGCTGCCGTTTGCGCAAGCGTATGGTGTGGAATTGTATCCAAAACAAGACGGTCGGGTCAGTGGACCTGGCTCGTTGATACGGCTGCCGTTGGGGGTGCATCGTCGTAGTCGTGGCTGGTATCCGTTCCTGGCTCAAGCTACTGATGGGACATGGTTGCCCGTGGGACAGAGCGCGGTGGCGTGTTGTGCATGGGTCTGCGAGCATGTCGAGCGGGTTTCTGTGCCGTATAGCTTGCCATTGGCGCGTGATGCGGCTCCTGAGCGGCTCGCAGTTGGTCACGTGCAAACACCTGTCGTGCCTGTTGGTGGGCGTGGGAGTATTCGGGCGTGGTGTCGCTCGCACGATGCGGCGGCGGTGATTGGTCGCTCTGTGGTCCTTGATCGGCGTGGGGTTGGTTCCTGCCCATTCAAGGGCCATCATGCACATGGGGATGTGCGACCGAGCTTTCAGGTGTTTCCAACGAGTGACCAATGC
>VFSW01005195.1_pt1 | contig 19300 bp, 17 predicted proteins | sample 5358111 | NCBI WGS metagenome assembly VFSW01 (sample SAMN11554181, study PRJNA540505) | mine drainage metagenome | isolation source: sediment from site ElyBrook_90M | place: USA: Ely Copper Mine, Vershire, VT | collected 2017 | reverse complement strand
ACCGGTCGTGATATGCGAGCAGCATGCCGTCGTAATTGACCGTCTGTATCAATTCAAAGAAGTATTTGAGCAGGGCTGCAGAATCCACGTCCGGTGCGACATCGCCCACCTGTTTGTAAACCTGCGCCAGCGCCGAGACGCCCATACGATTCCTGCCACACCCCAGATCGATCAACAGCAACGTAGTGTCAGGATCTGCTTTGAGTTGCGGGGTGAGCGTTTTGCGCGCATCCGCACAAGGCGCGAAAGCCGTGACGATCAGCGACAGGGGAGACGTGACTTCTTTGCGTATTTCACCCGCTGCCAAGCCCTCTGAAGGCGAGGGGGTTTCGAGCCAGGTTGTTTTCATGCTCATGGAGTCCTTGCCCACCGGAATGCCGATCCCCAGTGCAGGACACAGCACCATGCCCACCGCGCGTACGGTATCAAACAGCGCGGCATCTTCGCCGTGGTGTCCTGCGGCGGCCATCCAGTTTGCCGACAGCTTGATGTCGCCTATCTTTGCGATGCGCGCCGCCGCGATGTTGGTGAGTGCCTCGCCTACCGCCATGCGTCCTGAAGCGGCCGCATTCACCAGTGCCAGCGGCGTGCGTTCGCCCAAAGCATAGGCTTCGCCCAGATTCGTGTTGAAACCCATCAGGGTGACAGCCACATCCGCCACCGGCACCTGCCAGGGACCGACCATCTGGTCGCGCGCGGTCATGCCGCCCACGGTGCGATCGCCGATGCTGATCAGAAACGTCTTGTTGGCAACCGATGGCAGACGCAACACGCGTTCTATAGATTCATTAAGGTCCAGCGTACTGGTGTCGAAATAGGTGAGTTTTGGCGTCTCCCGTACCACGGTACGCGTCATCTTGGGCGGCTTGCCAAGCAATACCGACAGCGGCATGTTCACCGGATCGTTGTCAAATTCGGTGTCATGCACGATGATCTGATCGTCTTCAATTGCCACGCCCACGACCGCGAACGGACAGCGCTCGCGCTCGCAGAAAGCTTTAAATTCTGCAAGGCGTTCCGGTACGATTGCCAGCACGTAGCGCTCCTGCGATTCGTTGCACCAGATTTGTCTCGGCGACATGCCGGTCTCATCCAGCGGTATCTTGCGCAGCTCGAAAGACGCCCCGCGCCCACCGCCATGCACAAGTTCCGGCAGCGCATTGGACATGCCGCCCGCACCCACATCATGGATGGACAGGATAGGGTTGTTCGGGCCCAGCTGCCAGCAACGGTCAATCACTTCCTGTGCGCGGCGCTGCATCTCGGGATTGCCGCGCTGCACCGAATCGAAATCCAGATTTTCGGCATTGCTGCCGGTATCCATGCTCGATGCCGCCCCGCCTCCCAGACCGATCAGCATGCCGGGACCGCCCAGATGCACCACCAGGGCGCCTACAGGCAGATCATGCTTGTGCGTGTGTATCGCAGAAATACTGCCCACGCCGCCCGCCAGCATGATGGGCTTGTGATAGCCGCGCATCTCGCCGCTGACCTTTTCTTCAAAGGTGCGGAAATAACCTGCCAGATTCGGACGGCCAAACTCGTTGTTGAATGCCGCGCCGCCTAAAGGCCCGTCCAGCATGATCTGCAACGCGGTGACGATGCGCGAAGGCTTGCCATAGTGCGTCTCCCACGGTTGCCCGAATCCGGGGATATTCAGATTCGACACCGAAAAGCCGGTCAATCCCGCCTTGGGACGTGAGCCGATCCCGGTCGCACCTTCGTCGCGTATCTCGCCCCCCGATCCTGTCGCGGCCCCGGCAAAGGGCGCAATCGCGGTCGGATGATTATGCGTTTCCACCTTCATCAGCGTGTGCGTCAATTCCTCACTGAACGCATAAGCGCCCTGCTCGCGCGGATAAAAGCGTTCGATATTCGCCCCTTCGATCACCGAAGAATTATCGGAATAAGCGACAACCGTACCTTTTGGACTGACTTTGTGGGTATTGCGTATCATGCCGAACAAAGACATGCCCTGCACCTCGCCGTCAATTACCCAATCGGCATTGAAAATCTTGTGGCGGCAATGCTCGGAATTGGCCTGCGCGAACATCATCAGCTCGACATCGGTCGGATTGCGTTTCAGTTTTCTGAAATTCTCGACCAGATATTCGATTTCATCAGTCGACAGCGCCAACCCCATCTCGCGGTTGGCGGCAGAGAGCGCATCACAGCCACCTAGAATGACATCCACCTTAGCCAGCGGCAGCGGAGCGCCATGGCGGAATATTTTTTCCGCCGCCCCCCCGACTTCCGTCAACACCGATTCGGTCATGCGGTCATGCAACAGGGGCAATACCGCCGCCTTTTCAGCCTCAGTCAAGCCAGCTTCAAGATAATAGATCACACCGCGCTCGATGCGTTCCACATCGCTCAGACCGCAATGCTGTGCAATGTCGGTTGCCTTGGTGGACCAGGGCGAAATCGTGCCCAGACGCGGCACAATCAGCACAGGCAAAAAATCGCCGGCAGGCTCACCCGCCGTCTTGCCAATATTCAACACCTGATCCAGCAGACCGGCTTGCGCCTTGCCCAACTGGCTGGCGCGCAACGCACTGAAGTAGCAGTAGCGCGTATCAGCAATAACGACGTCAGGCGTGACTGCTTGCAGCGCGACGCGTAATTTTTTCAAACGAAAGGCGGATAAGGCAGAACTGCCGACAGAGACTTTAAACATGGCGGTTGAGAATAAAATTCGGGACGCGATTATACTATGCCACGCACACAAGATAAGCGCCATGAATCCACAAGATATTGAACAGCAAAAGGTCGCAAAACTGCTGCCCAAACGCCCTCACGACAGCCATAAGGGCCTGTTCGGCACCGTCACGGTCATCGCTGGTGCAGAAGGCATGACGGGTGCCGCCCTGCTGGCCGCCCGCGCAGCGCTCAAGATGGGCGCGGGTTGCGTGCATGCGGTACTGCTGATTGAAGACGCGCCATCGGTTGATTTATTGCAACCTGAACTGATGTTGCATAGCGCCGGAGGGCGCGATAAATCACACCCCTACAATTTTTTCAATGCTAATGTAATTGCAATCGGTTGCGGGATGGGCACAGATCGTTACGCACAACAGTTGCTCACAGAAGTTCTGCAAGACCCGGCTACGCTGGTGCTCGATGCCGACGCGCTGAACCTGATCGCGATGCACAGCGAATTGCAAAAGCTGCTGATTGCAAGAAAAAACCCGACCTTGCTCACCCCCCATCCCGGCGAGGCCGCGCGCCTGCTCGCATGCAGCACAGCAGAAATACAGGCAGATCGCATTGCGGCGATACTACAGTTAGTCAATACTTTCGCCTGTACGGTGGTGTTAAAAGGCTCGGACAGCCTGTGCGCCACCAGCGACGGTAAGCTCTATATCAACCACAGTGGAAATCCCGGCATGAGCGCACCCGGCATGGGGGACGTGCTGGCCGGCATGATCGCCGCTTTCATCGCGCAGGGATTGTGTGCAGATGACGCGCAGCTTTTGGCGGTACACCTGCACGGTGCGGCGGGTGACGAACTGGCCAAGCAGTATTCAGTCGGCATGACCGCAAGCGAACTCACCGATCAGGCGCGCAGCCTGCTGAATCAATGGCACGCAACAAATTAAATTACGCCGCTACAAACTACCTGCTCACCACTGACTGCTTACAACCGACATGACCACCCCTATCGACATCTCTGAACAGGCCGGCGTGCGTTATCTGCATTTTGGCTCATCCTGGGTACAGGGCGCGATGCGCATCAATCGTCCCTGGAATCTGGAACTGGAATATACCCGCGAAATGATGGCCTCATTGCTGTTGCGCGACGAATCGCGCTGGCCGCGCCGCGTGCTGCTGATCGGCCTGGGTGCGGCCTCGCTGACTAAATTCCTGTACCGTTACCGTCCGCAGTCGCAGCTGACCATCGTCGAAATCGAACCGGCTGTAATCGCCGCAGCAAAACACTTTTTCAAGCTGCCCGAAGACGACAAACGCATCCATATGATAATCGGCGATGGCGCAGAATACATACTCGGCACGGACAAAAAATTTGACCTGATTCTGGTGGACGGCTTCAACGAACACGCGCATCCCGGCCAGCTGAACAGCCTGCCGTTCTATCAGGCCTGCCGCAGCCGCCTCTCCGACCAGGGCATCATGGCGGTCAATCTGCTGGGGCTGTGCAAGGGCGTACTGGGCGGCTTCGCGCACATTCATAACGCATTCGATGAACGCGCACTGATGTTCCCTTCCTGCGAGAGCGGCAACACCATCGCCTTTGCCGCCGAGGGGGATCAGGTCAATATCAGCCTGGAGGATTTAAAAAAGGTTGCCGAAACCTTGAAGGATGAAACCGGACTGAACCTGCTGCCGACCCTGACCCGCCTGGCACAGGCAAAGACCTGCTCTGACAACACGCTGACCCTGTAAGCAGTGCGCTTACCGACATGGCTCAAGCTTACACCCTGAACATGAAAGTGCTTACGCCGGCCGCCTCCCTCACTTCAATCCTCTCCCGGAGGGAGAGGAGGCAAACGAACGCTTGCGCGAGTTTTACGTAAATAACAAGGCGCCGAAGTGCCTTACTTGCCGACCAACCTTACTTGCGGCGCAACATCATGCGTTCGAGCAGGCCGTCCTTCGCAATAAACTGATGTTTCAAGGCGCCCAGCAGATGAATCGCCACCAGCACGATCAGCACGCTCACCAGCGTTTCGTGCACTTCATGAGCAAAAATACCATGAAAACCATGTTCCTTCGGCAACAGACCCGAATCGCCTGCGACCAGCGCTTTCGCCACCGAGCTTTTAACAACGGTAATGATTCCACTCAACGGCAACAGGAACAGCAGCAGATACAGCAAGTGATGGATACCCTTGGCGAATTTATCCATCATTCCCTGACCGATGGCTGCCGGTGTACCGTCCGCACTTCGGAAAAACAGACGCACGATCGTCAGCAACAATACCGTGCCGCCCACCGATAAATGCACGATATATCCTGCCAGGGTCGCACGGCTCTCATCCGTCGCATCAGACAGGGTGTCACCCAGATACCAGGCTGCGAGCAGCAGCACCAACGTCAGCCAGTGAATGATTACCATGCGTTTACTGTATTGCGTCATTAATTTCTCCTGATAGTTTTCTGAACCGAACCTTTGCCTGCGGCATCGAACTGTACTTGACAATGCCAGTCCGGCAAAGTTTCATTAATGTCGAATTTACCCGAAATGCGTGATGTACGCTGCAATACTTTCCAATCATGCTGACATCACCTGCGTTATCGCGTTATGCTGTGAATATGGCAACGCTAAAGGAGCCTTGCGGCATGAGTGCAACTGAAGGTTTGACCACAGTCGAGGCTGAACGGCGGCTGACAGAGACCGGTTACAACGAACTGACTCCGCACCGACCGCGCCGCCTGTACAAAATCACCGCCGAGGTCATGCAGGAACCCATGTTTCTGCTGCTAATCGCGGCAGGCGCCATTTATCTGTTGCTGGGTGAGATATCCGATGCACTGATGTTGCTGGGTTTCGTGGTGATCATCATCGCGATGACCGTATTTCAGGCGCAAAAAAGCGAAAAGGTGCTGGAAGCCTTGCGCGACTTGTCCAGCCCGCGCGCCAGGGTAGTGCGCGATGGCAAAGTTCAGCGCATTGCCGGACGGGAAGTTGTACCGGGCGACCTGTTGCTGCTGGGCGAAGGAGACAGGGTCGCGGCCGATGCCGTGTTGCTCAGCTGTAACGACCTGATGGCCGATGAATCCATGCTGACCGGCGAGTCGGCTCCGGTACGCAAACTTGCAGGCAGTCCGGATTTATCCGGCCGCAAACCGGGCGGAGACGACCAACCCTTCGTCTATGCGGGCACGGTACTGGTGCAAGGCGCCGGCATCGGCATCGTCAGCGCAACAGGCAAGCACAGTGCCATCGGACAGATCGGCAAATCACTCGAAGACACGCGCCCGGGCAAATCCCCCCTGTATATCCAGACAGCACAGCTGGTGCGCCGACTGGCAGCCATTGCCATCGCCCTGTGCATCGCGCTGGTGCTGCTCTACGGCTACACGCGCGGCCACTGGCTCTCTGCACTGCTGGCCGGCATCACCCTTGCGATGTCCACGCTGCCGGAAGAATTCCCGGTCATCCTGTCCATCTTCATGTCGATGGGGGCGTGGCGTATTTCCCGACATCAGGTACTGACCCGGCGGCTGGACGCCATCGAAACGCTGGGCGCGAGGACCGTGCTGTGCACCGACAAGACCGGCACGCTGACGCAAAATCGCATGACGCTTAAAAAACTTTATGGCAATGGCCTGATGCTGGATGTGCACGATCTGGCCGATTTGCCCGAACCCTGGCATGAACTGATGGAATTCGGCATTCTGGCCAGCGAAAAAGAGCCGTTTGACCCGATGGAGCGCGCCCTGCATGAACTGGGCAATCGCACCTTGAGCGGCAGCGAGCATCTGCACAAGGACTGGAAAATCATACACGAATACAGTCTTTCACCCGAGATGCCGGCGATGTCGCATGTCTGGCAGCCTGACGACCAGCCACACCACCTGGTCGCTGCGAAAGGCGCGCCGGAAGCCATCATCGACCTGTGCCACCTGCCCGAAGAGATTGCACGCGCGATCGATGAAGTCGCCGCAACAATGGCCGACGAGGGCTTGCGTGTGCTCGGCGTAGCACGCGCAAAATTGCTGCCGGACCAGCACTGGCCGGAACGTCAGCATGACATCGAGTTTTCCTTTGTCGGCCTGTTAGGGCTCCAGGATCCGCTGCGCCCCGAGGTGGCGGACGCCATTACTCAATGCCACGCCGCCGGCATCCGAGTGGTGATGATCACAGGCGACCATGCAAGAACCGCGCTTGCCATCGCCCGCGAACTTGGCCTGCCAGCTGAACAGTTACTGACCGGCGCCGAGCTCAATACACTATCCGAGATGGAATTGCGTGCCAGATTATGCAACGTTCAGGTGTTTGCGCGCATCGTGCCGCAACAGAAATTGCGTCTGGTGGAAGCCTTCAAGGCGAACGGCGAGATCGTCGCCATGACAGGAGACGGAGTGAACGACGCACCCGCCCTGAAATCCGCACACATCGGCGTGGCCATGGGGAGCCGTGGCACCGATGTGGCGCGCGAAGCGGCTGCACTGGTGCTGCTTGATGACAGCTTTGCATCCCTGGTCACTACCGTGCGCATGGGGAGGCGCATTTACGACAACCTGCGCCATGCGATGAGCTACACGCTTGCCGTCCACCTGCCCATCGTCGGCATGGCAATGTTGCCGGCATTATCAGGCGAGCCATTGCTGCTGATGCCCGCGCACATCATGTTTCTTGAACTGATCATCGGCCCTGCCTGCTCGATCTTTTTTGAAGCCGAAGCGGAAGAAAAAAACATCATGCAACGCCCGCCAAGAGCGGCTAACGAAGCGCTGTTCTCCGGTCGGCGACTGACGACCAGCCTGCTGCAGGGAATGGTAGCGCTTGCTGCGGCTGCCGCCATCTACGCATGGGCGTTATCAGACAGCCAGGACGAAAACACCGTGCGCGCGCTGGTATTTACAGGCATGGTGGCAGGAAATATCGCACTGGTATTGGCCAACCGCTCCCCGCATGCCGCCGTCATTGCCAAATCACCTCACAATCCGGTGCTGCGCTGGATTTTACTCGGCACCGTCAGCACGCTGACATTGACACTCAGCGTGCCGATGCTGCGTGAACTGTTCCATTTTTCAGGAAACGTGCTGCACATTCTGCTCATCGGCGTGCTGGCGACTGCCTGCACGGGATTGCTCAGCAGTGTCGTGAAACGTTTTTCCTGAACAGCACTTAAGCATGCAGGTTAAGATTGATGGGATGAACCGGGGCAACCGGCAAGATGTCGCTATAGCTGGATTTGGCGGGCACCAGCCACTCGCCGGGTGACTTTCCCAGATCAAAAATACCATCGACGATATGATAGGCTGCGATGGCTGCCGCGATGGCAGGATCGCTTGCGTCAATGACCGGGTTCACTATAGCAGCCGGCGCGACGTTCTCTACATTGGATGAACTCGCAACGGTGCTTTGTGCTGCCGTCGGCGCGGTTACCAGAACGGGCGCTGTCGCGACAGCCTCCTGGGGCACCGCTTGCGTTGCCGACAACACCTTGGCGCCCAACTCAGTCGAGGTTGCGGCGCCGGGAACGGATGACAATGCAGCGGATTGCACCAATGCTTCCGTGGCAACCGGTGATGCTGCGGCTGTCACCGGCGTGCCTGCTGCCGTGCCTGTTGCCGCAGCAGTTCCTGTCACAACTCCCGTGGCAGGTGTTGCAGCCTCTGCAATTATCACTGCGGCAGCTGATGCCGCAATTGTCACAGGCATACCTGCTGCCGTAAGCGTTGCAGGCTTTGTAGAGGCCTTACCTGCCGCTGTCTCACTTGTTGCAGCCGGGGCCACTTCTGCTGAAGCAACTGTTGCCCCTGTTGTACCCGTCGCAGTGCCTGTCTCAGCAGTCGCTGCCACCTCTGCTGTAGCGCCTGCTGTCCCTGTTGCAACTCCGACTGTTGCAACACCTGCCGTAGCAGTTGGCACTGCAGTGGCTGCTGTACCCGTCGCAGCACCTGTTGCAGTTGCTGCCACCTCTGCTGTAGCGCCTGCTGTCCCTGTTGCACCCGTCGCAGTGCCTGTCGCAGCAGTCGCTGCCGTGGCCACCTCTGCTGTAGCGCCTGTTGCACCTGCCGAAGCAGCAGTCGCACGTGTTGCAACTCCGGCTGTTGCGACGCCTGACGTAGGGGCTGGCGCTGCGGCACCGGTCGTATTTATTGCAGCGCCGGCCGTACCTGTCGTACCGGTTACTGCAGAGACTACTGCCGGTTCAACTGTTGCCGCTGTTGCACTGTTCACCGTGGCAGCGGCCGTAGCACCTGTTGTCGGACCCGTTGCTGCAGCCAGATCCTTTGCCGCCGTCAAACTCGTCGCAGGTAGCAAATTTGAAAACTTCGTGGCTGGTGCGGTGAGTGAGTTGCTGATTTGCGCCAGAATACCCATCTGTACAAAAAGGCTCGCAAATCCTGCGGCCGACTGCCCGATTGCCTGAGTCGTCTGTGCCAGCAGCGAAACGGTACCGACAGTGTTCGCGTTGTAGGCGGATTGCAGCGACTTAAGATCGACAGTCAGCTGACCGTTCGAAGTTAAAGCGGGCTGGTAATTGATGCCGATCCTGGACAGCTGGGCAAAAATCGATTGTCCGTTTCCTGAAACACCGCTCAGTGTCTGTACGAACAGGTCACTGAGCGATGCACCTGAGGCATTCTGCAAATTATCACTTTGCAAAAAACCATTGAAGGCATCGACGAATAACTGCGTTGCAGCTACCACGGTGGCAAAGTTATTGGTACCGGCCGTTTGGGATACGGCCTTGTTCAATATTGAAACTGCAGAGAGCAGTTTCCCCAGCCCTGAAATATCAACACTGGTCGAGCTTGTCGCAGCCGGCGTAATGAGAGAAAAAACAACACGCTGCGAACTGCTCGTCGCAAAAATATTCTGCAGGCTTGAAGTTGAAATGACTGATGAAATATCCATGACCGTTCCCTTTTGATACGCGTGCCCTCAGCAGGAATCACCGCATCTCGTGAACTTCAGAGAATTTTCAAGGCATTTTCACGCTATGCCAACAATGAAAATTTGTCAAGCTATAAATCTACAATAAAACTGTTGGTAAAACAAAGCCCAGCAAAAAAAAGTGGTCTCGATCATACCCAAATCATAAGTTCGTCGCATCTTCAACCGAGAGTGCAGTCAGTTTATAACGAATGACCGAAATGGCGTTGTCCATAGTGCGATATTTACGTATACCAATCACTGCCGTGATGAATCCACCTGGAAGACAGAAGATTCCTACGACAGTAAACCACATATGCTGCGAAAAATGGATGATCGATACACCGGCTATGAGCAGCGCTACAGCCGAGCGAAGATAGGACAGCAGCGTTCGTTCATTCGCAAGCAAAGTGCGGTCAATGGCGAGCTGGTCCCTCAGGATCAGGTCTGCTGGCTCGAATTGGGAATAGAGGTTGATGTTGGACATAAATGTAAATAAAATCAGAACCGGGAAAAACGGACACTTTTCGCTCTGTCAGCAAGACGAAGGATACAAGTTTAAGTTGCACCTTGTTTGAAATTATACTCCACCCGTCCCCCTGCCTTTATATGAAACAGATACTACAGGTCTGCCTGTTTCAAACAAAACCACAATGGTCAGACCTGCCGTAGTCACCAACAGGCTTACCTGGCTGACTTAATCAACCCCAGTTTCTCCCAACCCTCATGCCCCAGCTTGTTCAGTGTTTCAACATTGTTGTCAGCAATTTTATCGGCATCTGGAAATGCGACTACGGCGCGATCCACGCTGTCTTCACGCAACAGGTGCAGTGTCGGATAGGGCGCACGATTGCTATAATTCTCGATGTCATCCTGTCTTGTTCCGGCAAACTGATATTGCGGATGCAGGCTCGCAACCTGAAACGCATCGTTGAACTCGGGTTCTGCGGTGGCCACATCCACCGTATCCAGAAAATCATTGAAATCCAGAAAGTCCGTCAATACATGCGGGTGGATCAGCAGCGTGGTGTCGAGCAGTTCAGAGTCAGTGTCCTGCAGATGGCGCAACTCTGTCATCAGCTCATCCAGCAATGCATCAGGCGTCGTGGCTGAACTTACCACATAGCGTATCTGTTTCCTGACATGCACGGCCTTGGCAAACGGGCACAGGTTCAGGCCGATGACGGCTTTTTCCAGCCAGTCCTGAGTTTCTTCGATGATGGTTTCAGAAATGTGAAACTCGCGCAAGCGTTCGTTTGCCACTTCCCCCGCAAGCGGGGGAAGGTTGGGATGAGGGGAACGAGCATGGCCAGTTTTATCATCAGGAGAGGAAATCTTTTCATGCTCGTTGGTCATTCCATTCTTTCATTAGGGTAGTGCATAGAAGGCATCTTCAACAGTGCAAAGGCGGTTCATCCATCAGCGCGATCTGCTCGCGCAATTCCAGGACACGATCCTGCCAGTAGCGCTGGGTATTGAACCACGGGAAAGCAACTGGGAATGCCGCATCATCCCAGCGCCGCGCGATCCAGGCCGCATAGTGGATCAGGCGCAAGGTACGCAGCGCCTCGATCAGATATAACTCGCGCGGGTCGAAATCATGAAAATCCTCATAACCTGCGAGCAGGTCGCCCAGTTGCCGCGTCTGTTCTGCGCGCTCGCCCGACAGCAGCATCCAAAGATCCTGTACCGCAGGCCCCATGCGGCTGTCGTCAAAATCCACGAAATGCGGTCCCGCATCGGTCCAGAGCACATTGCCGACATGGCAATCGCCGTGCAGGCGCAGACTTTTCACATCTCCTGCACGCTCGAAACAGCGCCGCACCCCAGCCAGCGCCAGTTCCACTACACCGCGATACACGTCGAGCAATTCATGCGGAATGAAATCGTGCGAGAGCAGGAAACCTGCGGGTTCCGTGCCGAAACTCCGGATATCCAGCGTGGGGCGATGTTGATAAGGCGCCAGCACGCCGACTGCATGGATGCGTCCGATGAACCGCCCCATCCATTCCAGCGTATCGGACCGGTCCAGTTCCGGCGCGCGACCGCCGTGCCTGGGAAACACCGAAAACCGGAATCCTTTGAACAGATGCAAGGTTTGATCATGGATGGGCAGCGCGGGCACCACCGGAATCTCGCGTTCATAAAGCGTTTCCACAAACGCGTGTTCTTCAAGTATCGCCGCATCGGTCCAGCGCGCAGGACGATAAAACTTGACAACCCGTGGCTGCCCGTCTTCCATACCCGCCTGATACACGCGGTTTTCATAGCTGTTGAGCGCAAGCAGCCTGCCGTCGCCGACAAGACCGATGCTGTCCAGCGCATCCAGCACGGTGTCGGGGGTGAGTAAACTGAAGGGATGTTGGTTGTGCATGGGCGCATTGTACGGCATCCTCAATCCTGAATTCTGTCTTCTCACCGCAGCAAGCCTGCCAGTGCCAGCATGAACAGTACGACCAGCATGAATACCGATGAACGCCACACCAGCCGGCCCGCACAATACAGTGCAGCATCATCCGACTTGATACCGACACCCAACTCAGGCCGGTCCAGCAACTTGCCATCTTGCGGAATGGGCAAACCCAAACGCACGCCTGATGCACCCGCCGCACTGGCCAGCAGAATCCCTGCTTCGCTATCCGGCCAGAGGGATGCTTGTGAACGCCAGCAATAAACGGTATCTTCGAAATTGCCGACGATAGCGAAGGTGGCTGCCGTCAGGCGGATCGGCAACCATTCCAGGCGGGAACACATTTTTCGTGCAAAACTTCCCGTTTCGCTCGTTTTATCGTTGACGGGCTCTTCCAGCCAACAGGTGTCCATCGCGCGAGCAAGACAGTATAACAACACCCCCGCAGCCCCTCCCAGCCCCAGCAGCGTAAACACCACAAACCACACGATCACGGCATACAGATGATGCAGCGCGGCGACTAATAAAGTTTCAATGGTAACGCGTGCGACTTCCTCTGCGTTCAGCTCGTTTGACGAGCTACCGTTCAGACTGACCAGAAGTTCCCTGGCCTCATCAAGCCGCTTGCTGCGCAAGGCCTGCCCAATTTCAGCAAATTGATGACTAAACCAGCGAAAACCCATACAAAGATACAGCACCATGACATTGAACACCCAGGCCAGAATCGGATACAGGTAATGCAATCCCCAGAATATCAACACACCACCTGCGACCACAGGTAAAACGGCCAGCCACCAGGCTGTTCTGCCATGGTTGTATTCTCCGGAATTAAAGTGATGCTGAAAAAAGTCGACATAACCTGAGGACCAGCCAAGCAGGAATTTATGCGACCAGAGTGGTTTGAGTTGTTCGAGCAACAGCGCGGCGATCAGGGCAGACAGACTCATGACATGACGACAACAGGGTAAGATTTAGTAAAGATATCACACGTTCGCATACCATGTTCGCATACCATGCTTGTCGCCGCCTGTAGGCAGTGGTATAAACCTGATATGATCAAGGTCTTGGATGCGATGCCATGAACTGCTTGTTCGGAATATTCCTGCTGTTCTGTTATCTGCCAGCACAGGCCGGAAGCCAGGCTGGCGGAGAAGCGTATTTCTCTGCCGAACAAAACATCCAGTTTTCCAAACAGGTGGAGAAAAACCTCGCAGCCGGGGGGCTCGGGTAGCGATACTTGCGCGTGTCGGCAGACCGCCTGCAGAAATGCCCGAAGGCATGCATTTCACCCATGTCTCGTTCGCGGTGTATTCGCAAATCACCACTTTTAATGGCCGCATCGTTCCCGGATATGCGATTTACAACGAATATCAGAGCAATGAAAAACCTGATACCAGTTCGCTGGTACAAGATTTCCCGGTCGATTTTTTCGCAGGCGTCGCAACCCTTGAAGCCGGCGTGATCATCCCGTCGCCTGAGCTGCAAAAGCGCCTGCTGCAAACTATTGCCTCACCCACTACCAAAAACTGCACGACCCGCACTATTCCGCCATTGCCAACCCCTACACGCTGGGCCGCCAGAATTGCACCGAGCACACGCTGGATGTGATCAATGCCGCCATCTATCAGACCGACGATATCAAGCTCATCAAAGCCGCCGAGAGAAAATATTTTGTTGCACAAACGGTCAATGTCAGTGCATTCAAGCTGATGTTGGGTTCGTTGTTCTCATCGGAAATCACCCTGTCCGATCAGCCGGGTCTGCCTGTGACCGCCACCTTCGAGACAATCGGTGATTATCTGAAAAAATATGACAAAGGCTCAGAAATGTATATCATTACACCCGAGAATCAGTGATTCTTATAACAAGGAGACATCATGAAAATGCATAGCTGGTTACTCTTAACTCTGCTTGCCGCATCACATACGGCTTTTGCAGAAGATCAGACTCATTCGGGACAGGCCATCAACAATGCCGTACAGTCCGGCTCTCATGCCAGCGCCAGCGCAGGCCATTCGATCGCGGCCTCAGGTCAGGTGACATCGGGCATCTCGGCGATCCCGCTTGCCATAGGCGGGGTTGTGAGCGGTGCGGCAGGTGCAATCTCCAGCCAGGCAGCGCACGGCTTATCACAGGCCGCGACTGCGCCGATCGGCACGCCGCTGGACATCACAAATGAAACCATCACGGTGATGCCGCCTGATGAAGCGCTGAAAAATGACAAGCCCGCCGAAGACAAACCTGCCAAAGGTATCTGATGCGCCACTTTAAGGAGTTACCATGCGTTTCAACATCACGATAGGAAAAGCGCTGCTTGGCAGTCTATTACTGGCATCGACAACGGTTTATGCGGGTATGGGCAGCGGTAGCAGCGGCGCATCAGAAGAGATTCATTTCACGCCTGAACAGATCATCAAATTTTCCAAGCAGGTGGAAAAAACGCTGGCCGCCAAGGGCGCACATGTGGCGATCGTTGCGCGCATGGGCCAACCTGTAAAAGATCTGCCCGAGGGCATGCACTTCACGCATGTGGGCTTTGCCGTATATTCGCAGATCACCACCGCAGACGGCAGGAAAATACCCGGTTATGCGATGTACAACCTGTATCAGGAGGACAAGCACCCGGATGTGAGCGATCTGGTACAGGATTTTCCAGTTGATTTCTTCGCGGGTGTCGCAGTCCTCGAGGCAGGCGTCATCATTCCTTCAGCAAAATTGCAACAACGCCTGCTGGACATAATCAATTCTCCGACCTATTCCGCACTGCACGATCCGCACTATTCGCTGATCGCCAATCCCTACACGCTGGGGCGGCAGAATTGCACCGAACATACGCTGGATGTCATCGGCGCAGCAATTTATCAGACCAGTGACATCAAGCGGATCAAGGCAAACGAAATCGCCTACTTCAAGGCTCAGCCGGTCAACGTCAACCCGTTTAAACTGGCGCTGGGGTCCCTGTTCAGCTCGGAAATATCCACCTCGGATCAACCCGGCGCACCCGTCACGGCAACCTTCGAAACCATAAGCAGTTTTTTGCAGAAATACGACAAGGGCACCGAGGTGATGACGATCAAGCCGGAACCCTGAAAGCATTAAAAAACCCGCTTCGGCGGGTTTTTTAATTACAGTCGGTTAACTTGCCAGCTTGGCTGCTATCTCGATTTCCGCTGCGGCCCAATGATCGGTCGTGCAACCTTGAAAACCGGAACGCTCGGCGATATAGTAAGCAGCCGTCTCCACCATACGGTAACGTTCCTGGGCTGACGGCTGCGCGGTCTTCTTTTCAGCCGGTTTAATTTCCGATTTGGCTGCTGCGGGTTTCTTCTCGGCAACGGGCTTTGCTGCCGGTTTAGCTGTTGCAGTTTTCTTCTCGGCAACTGCTTTGGCTGCCGGCTTGGCCGCTGCAGGTTTAGCAGCAGTCGCCGCTTTTTTCGCTGCCGCTTTTGGTGCATTTTCTACTTCCGGGAAAGGCCAAACTGCGGACTCTGCCGGTTTCGCTGTCGATTTTGTTGCCTTGCTCGCTACCGTCTTTTTGACGGTTTTCACTTCTTCTACCATGATCACACTCTCCCGGATGAATAATCAAAAATAACCTGTAAGGTACTATCATATTGCGCAAGTTGACCGCAGTCAACAGAATGCGCCAAATCCTCGCCAATTGGGCGCAATTAAACAGACTTTAGCCGATTATACGGGATATACAATTTAAACAAGGCATGACGAAAGGTTATTCCTGACGCTGCTAATGGCTTTACCTTGTTAGAAAGGACAAGGTAGAACCAATTCCCTCACCCGAACCTTCTCCCAGAAGGCGAGTGGCCAAACGAATCGCTACGCGAATTTTTGATACAGCTCCACCCTCTTGAGATAGGCTTCACGTGCGATCTGCACATCTTCCAGAAAATAAGGCAATTCTTTCAACAACATGGCTTGCGGCCCGTCGACCAGCGCCTTGGGTGGTACGGGATGAAAATCCACCAGCACCATGTTGGCGCCCGACAATACGCCCTGCGCGGTGACATGCATCATGTCCATAATCCCGTCAGGTGAGGCCGCGCGAGAACCCACCGAATGAGATGGATCCACGCACACCGGCATGCGCGTTAAGCGCTTCACGACCGGCACATGGGCAAAAGCGACAAAGTTGCGGTGCGGATCCGCCATATTGGTCTTCATGCCGCGCAGGCAGAACACCACATTGCGGTTGCCTTCTGAGGCCAGATACTCAGCTGCATTGAGCGACTCATCCAGCGTTATGCCGAAACCGCGCTTGAGCAGCACCGGCATTTTCGTCTGGCGTCCAACGATTTTCAGCAACTCGAAGTTTTGCGTGTTACGCGTACCGATCTGCAGCATCACACCGGTCGCATCTCCTGTCTGGTGCAGCGCCTCGTTGATTTCATCCAGATGCGACTCATGGGTGATTTCCATCGCCATCACACGGACGCCGTACTTTCCCGCCAGTTCAAAAACATAAGGCAGACAAGCTTTGCCGTGGCCCTGAAACGCGTAAGGGCTGGTACGCGGTTTATAAGCGCCCATGCGCGTGCACACCTGTCCGTTGTCTTTGAGTGCGCGCAGCATGATCTCGACATGCTCCCTGTTATCCACCGCGCACAAGCCGGCAAATACATTCAGGTTATCCTGTCCGAAACGCACGCCGTTATACTCAAAATGAGTAGGACGCTGATCATCCTTGTGACGCCCGAGGATGCGGTACTCTTCAGAGACCCGCACCACCCGCTCGACACAAGGCAGCCCCTGCATGTCCGAGATATCCAGCAGCTTGGTGTTGCCGATCAGGTAGATTTCAGTGACTGTCTGTTCGCTGCCGCGCTCCACATGCACGCGAGTCTGTATACCCAGCATCGCGGACAGATGCTCCAGCAACTGCCGGTATTCCTGCGGTTTTTCGGAAACGTTGCTGCTCAGTATCAGTATCATATCGCCACCTTGAAGTTATTGATTGCCCGGGGTAACTGCATCACATCGCGTATTTTCAGATCCACACAGGCAGGATACTTGCTGCCCGCATTCACCCAGACCGTGCGCATCCCCAGCTGTTTCGCAGCCTTAAGATTTTCCAGACTGTCCTCGACCATCACGCATTGAGCAGCCCGCACGCGATGACGCCGCATTACCTGCCTGAAGCCGTAATAATCCGGCTTAGGGCGATAGTTCGTCTGTTCCACCGCGACGACTTCATCGAACAAATCCGCAACTTTCAGCAACTTTAACACGGCGTGCGCATAGTGTTGCGGCGCGTTTGAAAATACGATTTTTTTGCCAGGCAGATCGCGCAACACATGACGCAGACGCGGTGAGCGCAGCACCATCTGATCCAGTTCAGGGAACTGATGGGTATGATGCAGAAAATGCGCGGGATCCGTGCCGTGATGGCGCATCAGACCGCTCAAGGTCGCGCCATAACGCTGCCAGTAATACATGCGCAGCATATTGGCATCATTCTCATCCAGTTGCAGATATTCCTTCAGGTAGGCCGTCATGCTTTTATTGATATGCGGAAAAATGTACGGACTCGCATTGTGCAGCGTGTTGTCCAGATCAAATATCCACAACAGCCGGGTTGAAACCCGGCCTACAACCTGTTGATTTTTTGATGCCAAAATATTCAATGGACAATCCGGGTTTATTTGCTCTTAATAAGCGTGCCCACACCTTCATCGGTCAAAATTTCCAGCAGCAACGCATGCTGCACCCGCCCGTCGATGATGTGCACCGAACGTACCCCCCCGCGCGCCGCATCCAGTGCTGAACTGATCTTGGGCAACATGCCGCCGGACAGCGTACCGTCAGCCACCAGTGCGTCGATTTGCGCCGGCGTCAACCCGGTCAGCAGACGACCTTCCTTATCCAGCACCCCCGGTGTATTGGTGAGCAGTACCAGCTTTTCCGCATTGAGCACTTCGGCCAGCTTTCCGGAAACCACATCGGCGTTGATATTCAAGGTTTCACCATCAGGCCCCACGCCGATAGGTGCGATGACCGGAATAAAATCACCGGAATCCAGAAATGTAATGATGGACGGATCGATCTGATTGATATCGCCGACCAGTCCGATGTCCAGCATCTCACCCATCACGGCATCGCTTTCCAGCATCAGTTTTTTGGCGCGAATAAACGATCCGTCCTGCCCGGTCAGACCAACCGCCTTACCACCATGGCGGTTGATCAAATTAACGATATCCTTGTTTACCTTGCCCAGCACCATCTCGACCACATCCATGGTTTCTTCATCGGTGACGCGCATCCCCTGTATGAACTCGCCCTGCTTTCCAACCCGCTTGAGCATATCGTTGATCTGCGGACCACCGCCGTGCACGACCACCGGATTCATGCCGACCAGTTTCAACAGGACCACATCGCGAGCAAAACTCTCCTGCAAGGCAGGATCAGTCATCGCATTGCCACCGTATTTAATCACGATGGTTTTATCAAAAAAACGTTGAATATAGGGAAGCGCTTCTGAGAGCACTAACGCTTTGATTTCAGCAGACGCATTGAACAACGGCATGACTATTCCTTAAAGAAGGGGGCTGAAGCTCTGCTGGCTTCAACTCATGTTCCGGCTATGGTGAAGCCTAGCGGGCTTCAAATCGCAATCGTTTCTCGCAGGGATGAAGTCCTGCGGACTTCAACTCGCAAATTGGCGCGGATTCTACACCAGAAGAAAATCCACAGGACAGAAAAAATGTAGGAAATTTATAGCCGGCCTTTACCGTTAACAGCACTCGTAATGCGCATTTTCGCAACTTGAAAATGATGAGTGAACTTGACAGATGGCCGAGACGATCTCAGAACCTGCACCGCCCATTTATTTCTCAGCGTATTAACCAAGCTCTACCGATTAACCTCACGCAAAGTGGAATCAGATTCAGGCATGTTGTTCGCAATAAGAAAAGACTGACGATCACTCGGTTTGAATGACGACAAACTGTGATTCGACTATCTATAATTCAGGGTTTTCGATCAGACAGAGAGAACCTGACCGCGCATTTTAGCAACAGCCTGACTTCTGTTAACGACATTAAGTTTTTTGAAAATTCGTTGCAGATGATTTTTAACGGTATAAGCGCTAAGATCAAGAATCAGGCCAATTTCAACATTGGTTTTACCTGCGCAAACCCAACTCATGACTTCGGACTCACGGCTGCTTAACGTCAATTCGCTTGCAACGTCCAGTCGCAGTTCATCGGTAAAATTTGTGCTGATTTCTTCTTTGAGAGCAGGCCCCGGAAGATATTCAATTTGTCGCAAGGTGGCGTCAATATAAGGCAAAAGTTGATGAAAGA
>VFSW01005194.1_pt1 | contig 19302 bp, 13 predicted proteins | sample 5358111 | NCBI WGS metagenome assembly VFSW01 (sample SAMN11554181, study PRJNA540505) | mine drainage metagenome | isolation source: sediment from site ElyBrook_90M | place: USA: Ely Copper Mine, Vershire, VT | collected 2017 | reverse complement strand
AAATCCGGTTCAAAAAACCACATGAGTAGCGAAAAAAGCGCCCCGTCATTCCGAGCGAAGCTAGGAATCCCTCTTTCTTTTTCGCGCCATCCTACAGAGCACGGAGGGATTCCTCGCTTCGCTCGGAATGACGAGCAATATTGTTTCGCATCGTGTTCAGCGTGTTTGGCCTTTGCGATGGCTACGACGACGGCACGCACTCTTGCCGGAGGGGGAATGTCGGATTGAGCCAGTGCAAATACGTTTCCAGCACGTGCCAGCACACTAAGTTTTGTTTTGTGAATTCGGAAGAGACGAACGAATAGGCGTCGTCCACGTGCGTATAGTCCCCGATTCCGGGCAGGTGCGGCGGGACGCGCGGAACAATATCGTGCTGATTGACGATTCTCCACGACGTGAGCGGAAGCTTGTTGAAGGCTTGCACAAATTCCTGGTTGCCGACGCGCGGCGACGCGAATGTGCACAGATTCGTGATGTCGAATTTCCCCCTGATGCTATTCTCCATCACGAACAGAGTGGACAGCGCCGCGCCCAGGCTGTGACCCGCCACGATCGTCTGCCGATGCGGCCGCTTGACTTCGGCTGACGGCGGGGCAAATCCCTGCTCGGCTTCCCGGATCAGAATGAGTTGTTCCAGTTGTTCGGCGAAGGATCCTTCATACCGCTCGATAGCAGGCGCGCCTGCTACAGCGGCCACTGTCGGGCGTTTCACGATCTTCAGGGACTTGTAGATTTTATCGAAGCCATACACGACCTGGCCCGCGTCAGGAGACTGGTGAAACGGAACGGGCCAAGCCGCCAGATCGTCAATCCACTCCATGCGACCTTCGGTGCCTCGAATGGCAACGATGAGGAGATGAGGATCGGAAATGCTGTGCGCGATGATCCCGTAAAATTTCGGCTGAAAGATGTCCAGGATGAAATCGGACATGTGAATCCACGCACCCAACTCATACCCGTCCGGAATCCCCGCAGGCTCCGGGCGCATGGGATCGGCCCCCCCGGGATTAAGGGACATTTCATAAGCGGCCTGAACAAAGCGGCCGTACAGGAAGGCCTGCTGCTTATCGAGCGGTAGTCCCACGGAGCGCCTCCTGAGAGCCGCCTGTCCAATCGGAGGCCATACTATTACATATTAGACAATAATCACAGGAATAAAAGCCTGCGTGGACCGGACGCGCCAATCAATCTGCGGATCATTGTTGTTTGTCATTCCGATTCAGGCTCGCTTATTCCGGCTCGGCGTAAATTCGCCGAACATCGTTGGCGATCGCGTTGCCCGTCCAGTCCGGATACTTGGTTTTGAATTGCGCGGCGATGGCCTGGGCGGCGTCATCGGCGGATTTCCCCTGGCGCTTCATTTCGAGGGTGGTGTCGCGCAGGTCCACGAGAAAGGCGCGCTGCTGCGCGATCAGCGAGGCATCGCCGAGATTGCCGTGGTCCGGGACGACGATGCGCGGCTTCAAGGGAATCAGCTGGTTGAGATCGGCGATCCATCCTTTCGCGCTGGCCTCTTCGTTGGAAAGGTTCGGAATCAATTTGTCCATCGCGAGATCGCCGGAAAGCAGGACGCTGTCTTCGTTCACGTAGATGAGTTCGTCGCCTTTGGTGTGCGCGGGACCGAGCCAGAACAGGCGCGCGGTGACGCCGCCCAGATCGAGATTCAATTCCCTGTCAAAGAGAATGTCGGGCGGGCGAAGCTGAACGTCCTGCAACAGTTCCTTGTTTTGCTGGGACATGTTCCGGAAGTAATCAATCATTTGCGCGCCGCGTTTATCCATCTCCTCCTGCTGAACTTTAGGGCGGATCAGAACCGTGTTCAGGGGAAACGCTTGCAGGCCTGCGGCGTGCTCCGGATGAAAATGCGTGGTGGTCAGATACAGCACGGGAGTCTTGGAAAGCGAATTGACGACGCGCATGACGGTGGCGCCGTTGCGCGCGCCGAGTCCAGTGTCAACGACGAGCGTGGCGCGGCTGCCGACAATGATGCCGATGTTCGGAAATCCGATGAGCACGTAGACGTGCTCGGAGACTTTCTTGAGCGTCGCCTCGCTGACGAGAGGCTGGGGATTCTGCGCGAAGGCGCGCGGCGGCATTGAAAATATTCCGGAAACAAGTAGAACGACTGTGAGTGCCTGCGGCAATTTCTTTGGCGTGAACATAATTTGCCTCGCGTCCCTTGAGAGGTCGTTGAAGCCAAAATTCATCGCTGGCCCCACAGATTACGGAAGAATCCCCGAAAACCGCCAGGGGTTAAAACCCCTGAAAAAGGGAATCCTTTATGTCGCGGCTTCAGCCACGACCCACAAACCGTCCGCATTTTTCCGCGGACGGTCCGGATTTTTCCGCAGACAGTTCAGCGGCGTAACATACCGCACGAAACCCAGCGCAGACAACCCCTCGCTGCGCTCGGGGTAAAGAGTGTCGGCTACTTGAACTTCATCGCCAAATCTACAAGAGTGCGCACGGCCACGCCGGTTGCGCCCTTGGCGTTCCACGGCTTTACGTCGTCCTGCCAGGCCGTGCCGGCGATGTCGAGATGAACCCAGGGCGTGTCGCCGGTAAATTCCCGGATGAACATCGCGCCGGTGATCGCACCGCCACCTTTTCCGCTGCCGACGTTCTGAATGTCAGCGACACCGCTCTTGATGAAGTCGCGGTACTCATCGTCCAAAGGAAGCTGCCACATCTTTTCTCCGGCGGCCTTGGCGCTGGCGAGAAGCTGGTCGGTGAAAGCCTGATCCGTGCCGAACACGCCGGCGTTTATGCTGGCCAGCGCAGTGACGACCGCGCCGGTGAGCGTGGCGGCGTCCACGAGGTGCGTGCAGCCGAGCTGGCGCGCATAAGTGACGCCGTCGGCGAGGACGAGGCGGCCCTCCGCATCGGTGTTGATCACTTCGATGGATTTGCCGGACATGGCGATCTGCACGTCGCCGGGTTTTTGAGCGCGTCCGCCGGGCATATTTTCGCTGGACGGAATGACGGCGATGATCTTGCACGAAGGCTTGAGAACCGCGAGAGCGCGCATGGAGCCCAGCATGGCCGCGCCGCCGCACATGTCGTACTTCATTTTTTCCATGTCGTTCGAGGGCTTGATGGAAATTCCGCCCGTGTCAAACGTGATGGCCTTCCCGACGAGCCCGAGCACGGGAGCGTTCGGATCGAGATTTGGCGGCGTGTACGTGAGGACGATCAGGCGCGGCGGCTCGGCGCTTCCCTGAGCGACCGAGAGCAGCGCGCCCATCTTCAATTCTGCCATTTTTTTCTCGTCGAGAATGTCCACAGCGAGGCCCGATTCGCGAGCCATGGCAGCGGCACGCTCGGCGAGCAGACGGGGAGTCAGACGATTCGAGGGTTCGTTGCCGAGGTCGCGCGCGAAATTCTGGGATTCGGCAGTGATGCGCCCGCGCGCGAGTCCCGCATCGGCCCCGGTCCGCGAGGACACATCCCACCCGGCCAGTGCGGCTGAGGTGATCTCGTTACCCGGCTTTTTGTCGGTCTTGTATTTATCGGAATCGTAGTTGGCGAGAATCATCCCTTCGGCAATGGCCTGGGCCGCGGCCGCGCTCCGCTCGTTTTCCCTCGCGAGGAACGCAATGCGTTTGATTTGGCGAGACTTCAGCGCGCGCACGGCTGCTCCGGCGATACGGCGCAGATCGAGGGTGCCGAACTTCTCCTTTTTCCCCGCGCCAATGATCAGGACTCTTTCGGCTGCAAGGCCTTGTGGGTAATGGAGCAGCGTCGTCTCGTAAAGCGTCCCGGTCAATTCTCCGGAGGCGGCGAGTTTCGAGATCGCTCCAGAAGTGGCGGTGTCCAGTTGAGCCAGGATGCCGATCTCCGGTTTTTCCTGATCGAACAGGTAAGTAACGAGAGCTTCCGCTTCCATCTGCGCTGCGGGACGGACATCTACCGTGAGTTCCATGACTTCCCTTCTGTGAATGAATTAGAGCGGCGAGACGGCGCGCTCGAAATATTCAAATTCCGGCAATCTTCCCGTACTACGATTCGGTTCGATTACTCTGTTGCGGAAGTAACTTCTTGTCCGGCGCATAGGGCATCCGCAACTGGTCGCAAATGACGAGCCAGGCATCCTTCCGACCACTTTCATCGGCGGCGAAACTCGCGCATGGCCTCGCCCACTTCGCGTTTGGCCTCTTTGTCGCGTTCCGTCTGGCGGCGGTCCCATTTCTTCTTGCCCTGCGCGAGTGCAATTTCGCATTTCGCCATGCCGTCTTTGAAAAAGATTTTCAGGGGAACGAGCGTCAACCCCTTCTGGTCGGTCTTGCGCGCCAGCTTTTCGATCTCTTCCTTGTGAAGCAAGAGCTTTCTGGACCGCAGGGGGGAATGGTTCTGGCCTCCGCCGGGGAGATATTCGCCAATGTGGACATTCAGTAGCCAAACTTCCCCGCCGCGAATGACCGCGTAGGCGTCTCGCAAATTCGCCTTTCCTTCACGAAGGGATTTGACTTCTGTGCCAAGCAACACGAGGCCCGCTTCCAGCTTCTCAAGCAGATGGTAATTGTAGGAGGCGGCACGGTTCTGGGCCACGATCAGTTCGGCTGGTTTCTCCTGTTTTTTGGTTGGCTTAGCCACGGGAACTCATCATATCCGCGTGCTGGAACCAGAAGCAAGCACGCGCCTTGTTCGCGTTTTCCGTGGGTGCTAGACTAACTGACGATTCTGCTCAGCCTGGAGACTGGATGAAGACTCGAACGCTCTCGAGAATAGCCCTGCTTACGGCGTCCATCCTCCTTGCGGGCTGTCCCAAAGGCGGGCAGAACTACAACGCCGGCGAAAAGGCCGAAGCCGCTAAAGACTACGACACAGCTCTGGACTATTACAACAAAGCGCTCCAGACCTCTCCTAATAATACGGAATATAAGCTGAGAGCGGCACGGGCTCGTTTTGAAGCCAGCCAGTGGCACGTGGACCAGGGCCGGCGGCTTCGAGAGCAGTCGAATCTGGAGCTCGCTTCGGCGGAGTTCCGCAAGGCCGTACTCATTGACCCCTCGAGTGCCGTTGCGGCGCAGGAACTACAGGCCACCTTGGACCTGATCGCAATCAAACAAGGAACGACGGAAAATCGTTCGCAATCCCCTGTCACGTCTGCCGAGGATGACGTCAAGCTGATGTCCGGCCCCCCGACGCTGCAGCCGCTGTCGCACGCGCCGATCAACATGAAAGCCACGAACGATGCCAAGGCCGTATTCGATGCGATTGGAAAGCTGGCCGGGCTGACCGTAATTTTTGACGTGGATTTTACTTCGCGTCGAATTTCCGTGGACCTGAATAACGTCACGCTGGAACAGGCTTTGAATATCGTTTCCCTGCAGAGCAAAGCGTTCTGGAGGCCCGTGACGGGAAACATTATTTTCGTGGTGCCGGACCAGCCGCAAAAGCGGAAGGACTACGAAGAAGAGATCGTCAAGACAATTTACCTGAAAAATACGACACTGCCCCAGGAGTTGACGGAAATTATCACCAGCATCCGCCAACTTCTCGACCTGCGGCGCGTGCAGCAGATCAACGCACAGAACGCCATCGTGATCCGCGATACGCCGGACCGTGTGATGCTCGCCGAGAAAATCATCAACGACATTGACAAGGCCAAGCCGGAAGTGGTGGTGCAGATTGCCGTGATGCAAGCGCGCCTGGACCGCATGCGGAACATTGGCATACAGCCCGGCACGAGCGCGGCACTGGCGTTCACGCCGGGCGGGGTAAGCGCCGCGGCTTCCGCCGCCGTCGCCACCACCACGCCGCCGCCGGCGGCCCTGGCCCTGAACACGCTGCGGAAACTGAGTTCCGCTGACTACAGCATCACGCTACCGGGCGCGCAGGCGTCCTTCCTGATGACGGACTCTTCGACGCACATCATTGACAATCCTGAGATTCGAGTAGTGGACGGACAGACAGCGAAATTGAAAGTTGGCGATCGCGTGCCCGTCGCGACGGGTAGCTTCCAGGCGGGCATCGGCGTGGGCGGTACCGCGCTCGGCGGCGGCATGGTCAATCCGCTCGTCAACACTCAATTTCAGTATCTGGACGTGGGCGTGAACGTGGACGTGACACCGCGCATCCATTCCAATCACGAAATCAGCATGAAGGTCCATGTGGAAGTTTCCTCGGTGACCGGACAGTCCAACATCGGCGGGATCAATCAGCCCATCATCAGCCAGCGCAGCATCGAGCACGACATCCGCCTCAAGGACGGCGAAGTGAACATTCTCGGCGGGCTAATCGAGCGGACGGATTCCGACGTGATTAACGGCTTGCCGGGCCTTTCGAGGCTGCCTTTTTTCCGGTATTTCTTTACGAACGACACTTCGGACCACGCGGAAAATGAAGTCCTGATCGTTTTGATTCCACACATTGTCCGCCTGCCGGTGTTGACGGCGGAAAATCTGCGGAGCATCGCTTCCGGGTCCGACACCAACGCTGAAGTGCACCTCGAAGAGGAAGTAATGGCGCCGCCCGTTCCGAAGCCGCAGACCGTTCCGGCGGCGGCGACACCGCCGCCTGCCGCGCCTGCCGTAGTTGCTCCCGCCGGGCCGCAAAACAGCATGCTGCACTTCGATCCCGCAACGGTTACGCTGAAGCCGGGCGAAACAACGACCGTGGGTATCACGGTCCAAAATGTACAGGATCTCTATTCTATTCCGCTTTTGCTGCAGTTTAATCCGGCGGTCATTTCGATTGAAGACGTCCGCCAAGGCGGCTTCCTTTCGGGCGGGACACAGGATATTGCGATCGTCGAACGCGTGGACAAGGAAAAAGGACAAGCGATCATTTCGACGACACGCATGCCGAATACACCCGGCGTGAGCGGATCGGGAACGCTGGTTGGAATTGTCGTCAAGGGAGTCGCGCCGGGAAGTTCGCAGCTTTCCATCGTGCAGGTGAATGCCAAGGATTCGCAGCAGCATTCCATTCCCGTGGTAACGAGCGAGGCGACGATCCGGGTGCAATGATGAAGCAGGGCAGATCACATCTCGGGCGAAGGGACCGCACACGGAAGGCGGCGGCTGGGCTGACGCTCATTGAACTCATCCTGGCGTGCGCGATTCTCGCGATTTTGTCCGCAGCGGCAGTGCCGCTCGCCAAAGTGACTGTGCAGCGAGCAAAAGAGAAAGAGCTGCATCTGGCTTTGCGCGAGATGCGCACAGCCATCGACCGTTACAAGGACGACGCGGACAAGAACCTGATCCGCACGGAAGTCGGAAGTGAAAATTATCCGCCGGACCTGGCCACGCTGGTCAGCGGAGTTCCTGTCGTAATGCAAGCCGGCGCGGTACCGGGCGGCATCAGCGCTTCCGCCCTGGCGACGGCGAGCAGCGGAAGCGCCTCGCAGGCGGCCGGGCCAAGCGCGGCGAGCAGTTCGGTTTCCCAGGTTTCCACCAATGTCCGGTACTTGAGAAAAATTCCGATCGACCCGATGACCGGCAAGGCCGATTGGGGAATGCGTTCCGCGCAGGATGATCCGGACTCGGACAGTTGGGGCGGCCAGAACGTATTCGATGTCTATTCGCAATCCACCGGCACCGCGATGGACGGGTCGAAGTACAAGGACTGGTAGGCGAGTTTCGCAATTGAGGACGACCGAGTGATGAACATCCGCCAACTCCCGCGAAAGCGCTCGACGCAAGGAAAACTGCGCAGCACGCGGGCGGGATTCACTTTGCTCGAAGCTCTGATTGTCATCACGATCATCATGATCCTGGCGGGAATCGCCGTGGGGCGATATGAGAAGTCGGTGCTGCGGGCCAAGGAAGCGACACTGAAGCAGGATTTGTTCGTCATGCGGCAGGCCATTCAAAACTACACGCTTGATAAGCAGGTGGCTCCTTCTTCCCTCGATGATCTGGTGAGCTCGGGCTATATTTCCGGGGTGCCCGCAGACCCGATTACACGCGCAAAAGACTGGAAACTGGATTTTGAGGATGTGGTATTAACCCCGGAGCAGACCGCGCCGGGACTGACCAGCGTGCATTCGGGGTCCGATCAGATCTCTCCGTTTGAAAATACGCCGTACAGCAGTTGGTGACCGCCGCCCTTCGGAAGATCGCTACGCTTTAACCGGCGACCTTCTGCTTTTCGCGCTCCAGTCCGGCAAATCCCTGCGCCCCAAGGCGGCCTCTGCCGCCCATGCTCCCAGATACACCGACAAGGCGACTCCGTGCCCGCTGAAGGCTCCCAGGACAATGGACAGCGGACTGCGCGGATCACGCATGAAAATCGGGCGCCATTCGACCGCGAGGAGGATCGGGCCGCCCCAGCGATTCGCGATTCCGACGTTCGCCAAAATCGGGTGCAGTGCGTGAACGCGGCTCTCCAGTTTCTGCAGGAGGTTCGCGGATTCGCCCTGAGTAACATCCAGGGCGCCCAGTTCGCGCCAATCGTTCAGATGAACGAGGCCTGCCCCGAACATCACGCCGCCGGAGCGCATTCGCCTGCCCCACAAATACGGAAAATCGAGCGTGTAAAAGGGTTTTCCGTCGGCCATCCCGAGGGCTGAGATTTGCGATGCGGACAAAGGTTCGGTCACGAGCGCGAGCGTGAATTTGGGCTGGGCGAACTTGATGAGGCCGGTTAGTTCGAGCGACATCGCATTCGTGGTGAAGATGACGGCCTTCGCAGTGATCGTGGCGCCTGAGACGCGCAGCCGGACACGCTGCTGCTCGAACTCGACATCCTCGACGCGCGTATTTTCAAAAATCAACGCGCCTCCCTCTTCTGCGGCGCGCGCCAAACCGCTGACGGCCAGGCAAGGATTCACGGCGCCACCGGGAACCTGGCAGATGGCGCTCAAGGTTCCGGAATCGTCCCAGGAGATGGGCGAATCCGCCAGAGGAGAACTCCGTCCCATTTCCCAGACGCCGGGGAGTTCGAGTTCGCATTCGACCTGCAGCTCGCGCAAAATATTAGTGTACCCGGCGAGCACGTCGCCCAGGCCGGGAAGCATGCCCGCGGCCGTGTCCGCAAGGACGAGGCCGCCTGTGTAACCGCTCGAAGCGGAGCCGATAGAGCCACTTTCAAATAAGAGCGTGGATCGCTCGGGTGCCAGCCGCCTCAGCCAGGCCGCCGCCGCAAGGCCGGCGAAGCCGCCACCGACCACCGCAAAATCACAGGATTCGGGAACGGAATGGCACGCTGGGCGATAGTTCACGGACCAGGGAGGATTGCCCCACTTCGCATTGAATGTGCCGCTTGCCACCAGGCTGAGTCTCCGAAATCAGACTACCCCACCACGGGACTCGCGAGGGAAAAATTCTCAAAACAATTTGTCCGTCCGGATGCGGAAAGCAATCCCCTTATTGCCCCATGCCAATTGCAAGACCGGTAAACCTGCGGTCGAAACCGTCGAATAGTCCGAAGGTGGGGTTGCCGGCGGGATTGAGCGTTCCCGGAGGAACCAAAGCAGTGTTGCTGAACACATCATGAGGATTTTGGTGGTTGGTGACATCGGTGGAGAAGACGCCGAGGCGGATCTTGTGGCGCTTGGAATGATCCCGGAACGGAATCCAGATATTGAAGTCCCGGTAGAGTTTTGCGTCAACCGAAAAGTAATACGGGAACCGGGAGGTGTTCGGCACGCCTACATACTCCTGCAGGACGTCAAAATTCGAGTACGGAAAACCCGTGTGCGCGTCCATAACGGGGCTCAGGACAAATCCGCGGGGCAGGCGCAGGAATCCCCAGGCCAGAAAGCGACTGGGGACGTCCGACGACTGAATCCCGTAAGCGTTCTGGCGCAGGATGGGCTCCTGAAATTGAATGAAGGTATCGGCGAGCGAGTTCAAATCTCCGCGGACCTGACTCCAGACATAGGACGCATTCAATTCCGCGCGTTCCGTGGGGCGGTAGCGCACTGAGAACTGAGCCTGCCGGTAGTTCGAGCTGCCTGTATCTTGCAGCGCAAGGTATCCGCTTGAGCCGGTAGCCGGGTAGATCGGATTGACGATGAAAAGGGCGGTGGTGTGAGTCTCATAGTATTCGAGGCGCAGGTCGAGGTTGCGCCGGATCGGAGAGTCAATTTCGACGTTCCAGGTGAAGGTGCGGGCGCTGTTGGGGGGCTCTTCGGTGCCGCCGGAACTGGTGACGGAAGGCATGTACACATTTTGCAAGGTAATGGTCCGGCCGGCCTTCGGCCGGGAAAAGAAGCTGCCCCGGCGCGTCTGATTGCCCGTGAAATCCGGGGCTAGCAGGGGCACGTGGCCTTGAATGACCCCTGTTCCCCCGCGGAGAACCGCTTTGCCGCCGAACAACGAGTAGGCGACGCCGACACGCGGGGCAATCTCGATGGCGCGGCCAAGAGTCTGTGTGGACACGCGCGCTCCATAGTTGATGGAGAGATCCTTGGAGAGTGTCCAGTGGTCTTCGCCGTAGAAGGCAGCCTCCGTCTCTTCCGCGTGCAATTTTCCCGGACCGGTGAAACTGATGGTTTCCTGTAAAACGGAATTCTGGTCCAGGATGTTGATAGGCTGGGAGACATTGCTCGAGTCGTATTGGCGGTAGAGAATATCCAGTCCGAACCTCAATTCGTGCTGGCCGCCCCAGTTTTTTTCGGGCAACTGGTAGGTGGGAATCGCCTGCAGCTGATTGGCGTTGCGCCACCAGGCGTTGAAGAAATTCCCGCCGTAGCCGATGGGGCTGATGGTCATATCCGCCGTGCCCTGCCCGTGCGCGTTGCTGTAGAAATTTGTGTAGCGGACGACCGTATTCAGGAGCGCTCCCGAATCAAACTGGTAGGAATCGGAAAACCCGGCGGAGACTCCCCGGCGCACGAAATTTTCCGAAGCGCTCTGCGGAATGAGCGAATCAATATTGGAATAGAGATTGGTCGAGGGAAACACATTTAGATTCGCGCTGAACAGGTGCTTGGAGGAAAAGATGTATTGCAGCTCGGTGAACGTCTGGAAGCTGTAGACGTAGGTTTCGTTGTAGGGCCAGGAAAGGCCGCGCACCGGATCGCGGCGAAATTCGTAAGTAACATCCTCGGAAAAATTCAGCTTGTCCTTGATCAGCGGGCCGCCTACTTCCACGCGCGGCGTTATATTGGCGATCCCGACCAGGTGATCGTTTTTGCCGCGGAACGACGGCAGGAAGTCGAGCACCTTGTAATTCCAGAGGGGGGACGGCGGCCGGATTTCGATGCGCGTCAATCCTCCGGTAAATCCGCCGAACGCCGCGCTGTCCGGTGTGCTGAACACCTGGATGGACTGGATCGCATCCACCGGGATGGGAACGGCGAAGCTTCCGGAGACCGGATCCACGTTTTCGGCCGAATCCACCAGCAGCATCCCTTGGCTCTCCGCCTGGCCGTTGAAGTTCAACCGCCCCCCCTGCGTCCGGATGACGCTCGGCGATTCAGAAAGCGCTTCTGTAAATTTCTCGGTGCGCAGCGGCAGTTTTTCGAGCTGCTCTTCGCTGACAGTGGCGGTCGCGCTGACACTTTGCGTGGCGACCTCCAGCGTCTCCCCGGTGACTTCCACTTTTTCCTCGACCGAGGTGATTTGAAGCTCCGCGTCCTGGACGGCGGCTTGGCCGGCAAAAAGCTTCAAAGTGACCGACCAGGGCTTGAATCCGGCCGTGGAAACCGAAAGCGTGTAGGTTCCGCCGGTCAGGCGCGTAAACTCGAAGTGCCCTTCCGCATTGGTTTCTACCGTTTGGGTTGTGATGGCTGGAGACGGGCCTGCGAGTTGGACGGAAACCCCCGAGACAGCCGTCGCATGCCCATCACTGGAAGTTACGGTCAGGGTTCCGTTGACGGAAGCCGAGGGCGCCTGAGGAGTGGCCTCAACTCGGAGTGCCCCCGCGGGCAAACAACAAATACATACGGCAAGCAGAAATCGTCGCGCAGCGGCGGAACATCCCATGACCCTTTTTCCCACACCCATGAACAAGAAAATCTCCCTATAACATTAGAGGCGCCACGCGCCAATTCGGTACAACTTTTCTATCTCGATGGTTCCACGCACTGGCAACCGGAGAATTTCACAATGCCGCCCTGGCTTCCCGGTTTGGATGAGAATATTGGATACCAGAAGAGGTACGCTGGATCGAGCCTCAGCCCACTTTATATTCACCGGTTTTGATACGACAGGCAAAGGCTTGGTTGCACAGTGTTTTTCAAAGGATTACTTGCATCGAAGGCAGAAGCATCCGCTCGTTGACAGGCCTGTTCAGCACTTGTTATCTTTCTCGGGCCGATTCGCAATTCATCGTTTCAGACAGGCAGAAAAGGGTGCAAAAATTCACTTCAAATCGTTATTCCGACCGATCCTAGGAATCCCTCTTTTATCGCCCATAAATCGAAGAGGGATTCCTCGCTTCGCTCGGAATGACGGATGATTTTTCCCGCAGCCTGCGAAACAAGGCGGTTCGCGGCGTGACCAGGTTCCTCCTTGCACATTTCAGATCAGGAAAGAGAGCGCGATGAAAATAGATATTTTTTGCCACATCCTTCCCAAAGCTTACTTTGACCGCCTGCTGAAGCTCTCCGAGACAGGCACCACGATCAAAAGGCGGTCGGTGGAAATTCCTTCGATGGTGGAACTCGATCTTCGCTTCCGCATGATGGACCGCTTCGCGGACTATTGCCAGGTTGTGAGCCTCGCCGCGCCTCCGATCGAAGCGCTGGGCAGCCCCGGCCAGACTCCGGAACTTGCGCAAATGGCGAATGATGGACTCGCGGAACTCGTCCGCAAGCATCCTGACCGTTTTCCGGGTTTCGTCGCGGGCCTACCAATGAACAACGTGGAAGCCGCGGTCGCGGAAATTGACCGCGCCTATCTGAAACTGGGCGCCTGCGGCGTGCAAATCTATTCCAACGTCAATGGACGACCGCTGGACGAGCCGGAGTTCCTGCCGATTTTCCAGAAACTCGCGGAGCGCAATCTGCCGATCTGGCTGCACCCGACGCGCTCGGCCACGTTTGCGGATTACAAGACGGAACAGAAATCGAAGTGGGAGATCTGGTGGACGTTCGGCTGGCCGTACGAGACCTCCGTCGCCATGGCGCGGATTCTCTTTGCGGGATATTTCGACCGCTTCCCCGATCTCAAAATTATCACGCACCACCTGGGCGCCATGATCCCCTATTTCTCCGGCCGCACGGGCCCCGGGTGGGATCAGCTCGGCGCGCGCACCGAGGACGAAGATCTGGCCGCGCAGGGCCGTTTGCTGAAAAAGCGGCCGCAGGAGTATTTCAAGATGTTTTATGCCGATACGGCTACGTTCGGATCGAAGGCGGCGATGCAGTGCGGACTCGATTTCTTTGGCGCGGACAAAGTGCTCTTTGCTTCGGATACGCCGTTTGATCCGGAGAAGGGGCCCGGATACATTCGCGAAACGATTCGTTGCATCGAGGAACTTCCGCTTTCCGCGGAAGACCGCGCCAAAATTTATGAGGGCAATGCGCGGAAGATGCTGCGGCTGAAGCTGGCGTAAGGGTATTGGTAGCACAGGCACTCTTGCCTGTGCGATTTTGTACTCCGCGGATGGGGCTCGATTCCAATTCACGATTGCAAAACCCGCACAGGCAAGAGTGCCTGTGCTACAAAATCGGCGGCATCAGAATATTCCACTAACTGCCAAGTCAGGACTGCACTATTCGAGAATGATATCCTGCTTCGGTTCGGGCAGGAAAAAACTTCCGACAAATCCAATGGCGAATGCGGCGGACCGGGCCGCGGATTTTGCCCGCAGAATTCGCGGAGGCAACCCGGACGCTACAAAGGTGCTCCAAAGATTCTGAAACCGGGCGTCCGGTCCGGAGTTAGAATCATCTAAGGTAGAGTGTCTGGTTTTTGGAGGAATGCAACAATGGGGATAGGACGACCGTACAAGATTTTGAAATTCTGGATTCAGGCTGCGACGCTTTTCGCCGTGATTCTGGCGGGTGCGTGGATAGTTTCTCCACTTCTCGCACAGCAGAACGCAGCGAGTTCCGCAAACAGCACTTCGGGTGGACTTGGCGCGCCTAAAATTCCCATTGATGAAATCATTCAAAAATTCGCGGCGCGCGAAGCCGAATTCAAAACGGAACGCGATAATTATACGTACACGCAGACCTTCGTAATTCAGACACTCGATTCCGGCGGCCGGCCCGATGGCGAATACAAGATGACGAGTGAAATCGTATTCACGCCGCAGGGCAAGCGGTACGAACACATCGTCAATGCGCCCACGCCGAGCCTGGAGCGAATCTCGCTTTCCCAGCAGGATCTGGACGATCTGGAGCACGTCCAGCCGTTCGTGCTGACGACAACGGAATTGCCGAAATATAACGTGACCTACGTGGATCACGTTGCACTCGACGAACTGGGCACGTTCGTCTTCGACGTGGCTCCCAAGACCATCGAGAAGAACCAGCGCTATTTCCAGGGACGCATCTGGGTCGAGGACAAGGACTACGAAATCGTAAAAACGGACGGCAAGGCCGTGCCGGACATCAAGAAACACGGCGAAGAAAACGTATTCCCCCGGTTTGAAACCTTCCGCGAAAACATTGCGGGCAACTACTGGTTTCCCACCTATACGCGATCCAATGACGTGCTGCGCTTCTCAACGGGCGATGTGCCGATTCGCATGACGGTGCGGTACGAGAATTACAAGCGCTTCGGCGTGGAGGTCAAGATCGGGAAACCTACGCAACAAGTTCCGGAAAAGTAGCCGTCGCCGGGAAGTTAGCGCGGACTCGAATCGCGCAGTTTTCTAGGCGCAGCGAAACAGCGCGCGGAATCCGTAGTCCATATTCTGCTGGATGTGGCGGGGGAACAGCGTCAGGCCGGCTCGCTGGCGACGAGGTCCACGGCCTCGCGGCCCTGGCCGGGAACCACGACCGTATCTTTCATAACGGCGGACGTCGCCTTTCCGTTCATCTCCACAAGTTCAAACGTGTGACGGTGCAGGTGCAGCGGTTGCGCGTCCTCGCTGCGGTTGCGAAACACGAGCCGCTAGCGCGAGCCCTGCTTCAGCACAAATTCCTGGTCGTACGGGTATTCCGTTCCGTTGATGGTCCAGCTGTTGAACTGCCTCGCCCTGCTCGGAATGACGCGAGTACTGGGCACTTTTTCGGCGAGCTGCGAAGCCGCGGCCCCTATAGATCATTTATGAGATGACCGCGAGCCATTTCTTCTCTTCTCTTATCTTAACGAAAGAAAATCAGGACTTTGGGTGAGGATGACGAGGATGATTCTAAGGCTTGCTGGTTTTCGATTTCCCCTTCATTCCGTACAGTTCGCGGTCGGCATATTCGATCAATTCCTGCACAGTGGCGCCGCTGTGCGGGTAAGTCGCGACGCCGATGCTGAGACTGAGGGGCGGGGCTTCCGTGTCCTCCGCGATGCAACGCCTGATGCGCTCGACGACTTGCTCTGCAGCGCCGCGTCTCGCTTCCGGAAGCACGAGAGCAAATTCGTCGCCACCGTAACGCGCGGCTGTATCAATGGAGCGGCAATGCAAACGCAAAATCGTGGCGATACGGCACAGGGCGCGGCTTCCTGTCAGATGGCCGTACTGGTCGTTAATCAGTTTCAGTCCGTCCAGGTCCATCAGCAACAGCGAAAACGAACGATTCGATCTTTCCGAGCGCTCGAGTTCGCTTTGCAGGATATCAATCAGACGGCGATAGTTCGCGAGGCCCGTCAGGCTGTCGCTGATGGCCAGAATGCGCACCTGGCGGAAGAGTTGCAAATTGTCGAGCAGCGTCGCGCCGAGCAACGCAATGTAGCTCATCATGCTGATGAGTTCCGCGGCCGCTGCGGGCGCATCCAGCAGGCGCGCGGATTGCGACGCCATCAGGTGGCAGACACCGTTCATTGCGGCCACCGGCACAAGCATCGAGTCAAAGGCGAGGCGGTCCGGTTCGCTCGTGCGTTTCATGACAAATGCGGCGGCCAGAAAAATTGCCGCCGGAAGCAGGTCCCACATCCTGGGGATCGAACTTTCGGGATGAATGGGGGGCCGGTTCGAAAAGATCAGGAATGCGACCGTGATCAGCAGCAGCACGGCGAGAATCGTCGCGAGAACGGCGAAGATATTTTTAAGTGTTTGCCGCGGCCAGGGCAACAGCCGGTTGATGGCGTACGCGGCGAGAAAGAGCAGGGCCAAAAGCGTTTGTCCCACCATCCAGGAGAGAGGAACACGGAACTGCTCCGCACGGCCGGCAAAGTCGTGATAGAACTCAAAAATCGCGCCGAGATGGATGAGCCCGATGATCCCGAACGTCAGGCCCAACAGCAGCGCCACGCGGTTTCCCGTGCCGTAATAGCGCACCAGGACATTGGCCGCAATAATCAGGCACAGCAGCGCGGAAATAATTTCCGCGCTCGCCCAGGCCAGAGGATTCAGAAAGATGCCGAGCTGGCGCAGGAAATGGCTCAGAACGAGAATCGCCGCGCCGGCCGACAGAACGATCCATGCGCTCCGTGAGGCCCGCCGGATGGACGCAAATGTTTTCCCTTCGCCCATATCTGTTAGATGTACAAACCTTATTTTCGGATATCTGTTGTGTTTCCATGGCTGTCCATTGGGACAGTTTGAGGACAGGTTGTGGATTTTCCGGCTATTTACGGATTTTGAGGGCAGGAAGAGCGGACGATCCGGCGCAGCACAGGGCTAGCGGCTCGAAGGCGTCGCGCAGAAGCTCTGCGTATTTCCGGCGGTCGTATCCGAACCAGCCATCCCACAGGGCGTAAGCGCGCACGCGGTCGTTCGGGACGCGGTTATCGGCGTCGGTGATGATGTATGCGACGGTCTGGCCGGGGCGCAGGCGCACGCCGCTCGAGAAAAGTTGCTGCGCGGCGATGGCGGTCTGATTGGCTTTTGCGTATTCGCGCGGCTCGCGCGTGAGGCGCTTGCTGACGATCAGATCCTCGATGACGGCGCTGCCGTCGTTCAGCGATTCTTCGTAGCGGCGCAAAATTTCCCGGGCCTCATCGAGCTTCCGAGCGTAGCTTGGAAAATCGCGCGCCTCACAGAGAATGTCGAGCGCCTCCTGCTGCATGCGCGCCACGAGCGGCGGCGTATCGTGGCGGCGCAATTCGAGGCCGCGCACCTTGAGCGCGCCATCTTCGGCGACAGCGAAAAAACGGTTGGGCACCGGAACGTCTTCAAATTGCCGCGAAGGCAGAAACACAACGTAGCGATAGAGCGCCTCGATCGCCAGGGGCAGCCCGGTGCGCGTGGCAATTTCCGCGGTGAGCGCCTCATAGTCACCGCGCGTTGCGCCGGGCTTCGTCAGATACATTGAATCCACCAGCGCGTGCAGAACTTCGTAGCCGCGATCCTCGGCGATCTCCTTGGCGACGAGCAGCGTCTCGCGGGCGACGGCGTTGATGGCTTCATGCGCTTCGATTTTTCCGAAGCGCGCATTTTTATATCCCGTATAGCCGAAGCAGCAAACCAACAGCCATTTCAGCGAATCGCGCTGGAGCTTGTAGCGCTGCTTCTGTTCGGCGGGCAAGCCCTCTGTGCCGCACAACGTTTTCAGCGCCGTGCGCTTTTCGATGAGCCGCTCGACCACGCGGCTGGTAATGCCGCGGCGCGCGCGGCAGACGCGGTAGCCCAGCTCCGGCACGCGCGGCGCATCCGGGCAGCACGGGCAGTTAATCGTTTCCGGAGAAATATTGAACCGTGCCATGATGCTCGGATATTCGCTGACGAAATCGAGTTCGGCGACGTTGGCGTGAAATCCGATCTTCGGAGTGAAGACCAGGCCGCCGCGATCGGCGACGAGAAGTTCGTCAGGAGGCTTGGGATCTTCCGGCTCGGCCTTCTGCTCAGGAATGAGCACGGCGTCGCGCCAGGCGAGTTCCATCTGCATGTAGGAGATGCCCGTGCCGGTCGAGGTGCGCGAGGCGTACTGCACGGGAAGCTTGGTGACGCGCGCGAGTTCCCACAATCCGGACAGGTCGCACTTGTCGGCGATGAAGGAGTTCTGCGTGTCCACGTGCAGGCGTCCCGAAAGAGTGATGGCGCTATTCTTGAACAGAATGCGGCCGTAGCTCATGAAGCTGCGGGAACGGCTCTCGCGCACTTCGGCATCCGCATCGCGGTTGAGCGCCAGCGGCAGGCGCAGACGCGCGGCCTGCTCCAGAAGGCGCGGGAGAATGCTGGCGTCGCCCCAATCGCTCAAGATCAGATCGGGATTGTGCCGCGCGAGCAGGTGCTGGAAGGCGATGGCGGCAGGCTCGCCGGATTCGTCGAGTTCGATCTCCCGGCCGTCCACTTCGATTTCGAGAGCCGCGCCCAATCCAAAGGGAAAGCCGTGCGTGGGATCCACGCGGGCGCGGCTCCCGAGACGCACGCGCAGAATTTCCAGCGGCGGGAGTTCGTAATCGAGCGCCCATTCGGTGTCGCGGCATTCGAGCGCGAGGACATGATTCTCCGCGTCCACTTCCGCTTCGACGCGCGCCAGCGGAAAAATTCCGCGCTGCCAGCAGTACAGCGGAGCCAGCATCAGATCGCTGTTGTAAAGCCGCAGCGCGGCGTCAAACTGGCGCACCCAGCGCGTCCACGAAGCGTATTCCGTCGGGCGCGCCACTTCGATCTCCAGCACCGGGCGCAGGCGCTGCTCCCACAGATCCATGCGCTCGGAGGGGCGGCAGGAGATGGCGTGCGGCTGGCGGGCAATCGCCGCGCTCAGGCGGCGCAGCACGCCCTCCGGCCCGGACACATAAAATACGGGCGCGAAGCGGTCAGTCAGGCGGTGGCGCTTCTGGTTCGGCTCGATCAGCCACAGCCGCATCCCGTGCGGGCTCGGGTAGAGATCGAAGATCCAGCCGTCGAGGCGCGTCGAGGGCGGGCGCTGCGGACTGCTCGTTTGCATCTGTACGGAGTTGCCGTTGTTGTTGCTCATGTTCGTCGGGGCCATGGGGCGCTTCGAGTTGCTTTAAAAGAATGGCAGGCTGCACGGCGTGTTCCAGCACATCCAGGCGCTTTTCCTGATCGAGCGCGATCGAAAGCAAAATCGCTTCCATCGGATTGTCGCTGGCCTGATAGGTGGCCGCCTGCGTGTAGGAACGCACGCGGCGGAACATCCGATCGAGATATTCCTGATCGTCACGGCGCAAGGCGCGGCGGAACTTCGCCCAGCGCGCGATGGCGTCGTCAATCAGTTGCCGGAATGTGGGAACGGTGCGGCCCATGTTCGTGATTCGTGATTTGTGACTCGTAATTCGTGACTAGTGACTGGTGAAAAACAAGACGATTTTTGCCGCCGCGAAAAAAGTCGACTTGACCCGGTTTTGGGGGAACAACCACAAAAGCCGGAGGGATGTTTTTATGAGAAAAAATAGT
>VFSW01005193.1_pt1 | contig 19303 bp, 13 predicted proteins | sample 5358111 | NCBI WGS metagenome assembly VFSW01 (sample SAMN11554181, study PRJNA540505) | mine drainage metagenome | isolation source: sediment from site ElyBrook_90M | place: USA: Ely Copper Mine, Vershire, VT | collected 2017 | reverse complement strand
GAAGACGCCGAAGACGTAATGCAGGACGCGTTTTTGAAGGCGTACGAGAAGCTCGAACAGTTCCAGGGGAATTCGAAGTTCTACACATGGTTGGTTCGGATTGCAGTGAACGAAAGCCTGATGCGGCTGCGCAAGCGGCGCACCGGCAAGATGGTCTCGATCGACGAGGACGTCGAAACCGAGGAGGGCTCGGTTCCGCGCGACCTGGCCGACTGGGCGCCCGACCCGGAGCAGAACTACACCCAGTCCGAGCTGGCCAAAATCCTGGAGAAGACCATCAAGGGCCTGCCTCCGGGCTTTCGCGTGGTCTTCGAACTGCGCGACGTGCAGGGTCTTTCCACAGAGGAGACGGCGGAAGCGCTGGGCCTCAGCATCCCGGCCGTCAAGTCGCGCCTGCTGCGCGCCCGGCTGCAACTGCGCGAGCGGCTCACCCGCTATTTCCGCCGCAGGAAGGGAGTTGAGAAGTGACCTGCACCGAATTTCTCGCTCTGCTCGACGACCTGATCGACGACTCAGTATCTCCGGAGATGCGCGCCGAACTGCAGCAGCACATGAAAGGCTGCGAGCACTGCGAGGTGACCCTCAACACCACGCGGAAGACCATCGAGATCTACCGGTCGCATGAGATCTACGACCTGCCTGCCGGCCTGCGCGACCGCCTGCACGCCGCCATCATGGCGCGCTGCAAAAAGGGGTGCTGGGCCGGGCGCCGAGTTACCTTCCCGAATTCAAAATCCAGAATCCAGAATCAAGGTGCAGGAAATCCCAGGTCTCGGCTCTTCCAGCTGGGGCGCTACCCACTTGGCGCAAGGACAATAAACGTGGCAAGGATGGAGCGCCCTCAGGGTTGTGGCTGGTTGAAGGGTGAAGCCACGCGTCCAACTCGGGTGTCGGTGCGGAACCAGCGATGGCAGACGCAGCCGGAACGCTTCCCGGAAACAGGCATGATCATCCATCATCCGCACGCCCCGCGCGGATACTCGGTTGCAACCCTGCTTACCGGATGAGTGGGTCACTTCTGGAAAGCAGACGGGGATCAATTCTCGAAAGCTCCAAGGCAACGCTGTTGCGAACGTCGTGAACCCGCTGAAAGCTGCATGATGTTGCCGCGCACTTGTTGAAGTATTCTTGCTTATAATCTTCGATCCAAGCATCCAGGATGGTTCCCCATGAAATCGACCCGCGGAATACTCGCCTCTCTGTTCGTCCTTGCCGTCTCCGCCACCCTTCTTCCCGCCCAGTCCCAGGACGTGGCAGGCAGCAAGGATTTGCCGCTCATCTCGCGCTATCCCGGCTCCTTTATCGATAACTACAAGACCCACGAGTTCGACGATTTCAGCTTTCCGATTGGCGCTGTCACCGGAGGGGCGCCCAAGAGCCAGACAATCGAAGGCAAGATTACTCGAATCGAGTACACCAACCCGGCAGGCCGCTCGCCGCTTGAAATCTATCGCAACTACGAAAGCGCGCTCAAGGGCGCTGGCTTCGAACCTGTATTTGTCTGCCAGGCGGATGCCTGCGGCATCGCTCGCTTCCACATGACTCCCGACTGGGCCGACTTATGGTATGGCGCCGGGCACTATCAGTTTTCCGGTAAACTCTCCCGCGCCGAGGGCGACCTGTACGTAAGCCTGCACGTCTCCACTGGCCAGACCAATCTGGACCTGATCGAAACCAAGCCGATGGAAGGCGGGCTGGTGGTGGCCGCGACCCTCAAGAGCGACATTGGCAAGAGCGGCCATGTGGCCATCTACGGCATTCACTTCGATACCGGCAAGGCGGAGGTGAAGCCGGATTCCGCGGCGACCATGCAGGAGATCGTGAAGATGCTCCAGCAGGATCCGAATCTCAAGCTATACATTGTGGGCCACACGGATAATGTCGGCGCGCTGGCCTCGAATCTCGACCTTTCCAAGCGGCGCGCGGCCGCCGTGGTGCAGGCGCTGGTCGCGCAGTACGGCGTCTCGGCGGCAAGGCTCGATCCATTCGGAGCGGGCCCCTATGCTCCCGTAGCCGCCAACGACACCGACGCCGACCGCGCACTCAATCGACGCGTCGAGCTGGTTCACCAGTAACTGGAAAGACTCCGGGAAAGTTTCTCAAACGTGACGGTGTGGCGTGTCGAGGGGTGGGCCGCCGGCACACTGCTGGTCGTGCCGTTGGCAGTCACGGTGATTGTTCCGTTGAAGGCCCCAGCCGTCAGTCCGGTCACGCTGGCCGTGAATGCCCGGTTGGGAGAGTTGACCAAACGCGTCGCATTGCCGGCCGTAACCGTCAGCACCGCCCGGTTCACGGTAATCGACACGATCGCGGTGGCGGTTGGGTAATGGGCCGTGTCCGTCGGCGTGAGTTTTACCGGCAGCACAGGAGTTCCGCCCCGCGGCATCCCATCCTTGTGTCGGCCTTCGACCAAACGCCATCGCCCGGCGCGAAACCACCGCTTTGCCACGTTTCGTACAGGGCTCGATCGGAGCCGGCCTACCCAATCCGCGTTGCCGGATTGTCAGGCCGGCCATGCCGCGCGATTGCCGCGGCCGGCAGATGTATAGCCCATATCGGCCGAGATGCCGCGAACGCATTGCAGCAGGTGGTTGGCGATGGATGGAAGCTTCTGCGCGGTTACTCGGAACGACGGTCCGGAGATGCTGATCGCCGCGACCGGCAGCCGCTGCGCATCCAGCAGCGGAACCGCGATGCACCGCAACCCTTCCTCGAACTCCTCGTCATCCACGGCATAGCCACGGCGGCGTGTCTTTTCCATCTCCGCGCGCAAGGCTTCGGCAGTGGCAATGGTCCGATGGGTGAAGCGCTCGAACCGCGTGCGGCGCACCACTTCAGCGGCGCGCTCCTCCGGCAGAAACGCCAGAATCGCCTTCCCCACCGATGTGCAGTGCACCGGGTTGCTGGCGCCGATGCGCGTGATCATGCGCACCGAGTGCGCCGGTTCAATCTTGTCGATGTAGATGACCCGCGAGGCCTCGAGAATGCACAGGTGCGCAGTCTCTTCGGTCTCGGCAACCAGCCGCCGCAGATGCGGCTGCGCCCGCTCCCGCAAATCGTATTGCTCAATGGCCCGGTTGCCAAAGTCGAACAGGCGCAGCCCCAGGCGAAACTTGCCCGCCGTGGTCCGCTCAACCATGCGATGACGCTCCAGAACCATCAGAAACCGGTGCGCCGTGCTCTTGTGCAGTTGCAGCGAAGAAGCGACCTGCGCCAAGCCCAGCGGCGTCTCGCTCTCGCCCAATAAATCAAGTACCGCAAATGCCCGGTCCAGAGCCTGCACCTTATAGGTACCTTGCGGAGCCGTGTCTCGCATTATGGTCCCCCATGTCGCAAAATGACTACCCATTCAGTCTGCGGGCGGACGATGCCCGTGTCAAGTACTGAGACACGATTTCTCGGCATGGGATCGACATCTCACAGGGCGGCATGGCGGCGGCTGGCCGCAGGGACGCGTTCCTCTTCTCTTGTCGATGATTCCACTGCAAAAGAGGAGGGCTGGGATCCCCATCGATGCGAGCAGCGGGCGCGCGCAACTCTTTACGCCTCCACCACATCCCCTTCGCCCGGCGCGAGAAAGAGATTGGCTTCCAGCCCATGTTGGCGCGTGTAGAGGTCGTAGTAACGGCCGCCCATCGCGAACAACTCCGCGTGGTTGCCCCGCTCCACAATTCTTCCCTGCTCCACCACCAGGATCTGCTCGGCGCGGCGGATGGTCGACAGGCGATGGGCGATCACAAACGTCGTGCGCCCTTCCATCAACTGGCTCAGTCCCGCCTGGATCATCGCTTCCGATTCGGAGTCGAGCGAACTGGGCGCCTCGTCCAGGATCAGAATCCGCGGGTCGGCCAGCAGTGCGCGCGCAATCGACAGCCGCTGCCGCTGGCCGCCGGAGAGTTTCACGCCGCGCTCGCCCACAATGGTGTCGTAGCCTTCAGGAAACTTCTCGGCAAACTCGTCCACCCGCGCCGTGCGGCAGGCAAAAAGGAACTGCTCCTCGCCGGCGTCGGGCCGCGAGAAAAGGATGTTCTCGCGGATGGTGCCGTCGAAGAGGAACGAGTCCTGCAGCACCACGCCCAACTGCGAGCGGTAGGTGTTCAGGTCAACGTGCGCCAGGTCTACATCGTCCACCAGCACGCGGCCGCTGGTCGGCGAGTGGAAGGCGCAGACCAGGCTGATGATGGTGGACTTGCCCGAACCCGACGAGCCCACCAGCGCGGTCACCGTGCCCGGCTCGGCAAGGAAGCTGATGCCATGGAGCACAGGCTTCTCCGGCTCGTAGGCAAACTCCACATCCTCAAATCGCACTGTGCCGTGGATGGGCGGAATCTTCTCCGTGCGCTCCGGCGCCTGGTTCTCTTCCAGCTCGCTCATGATCTCGTTGGTGCGGTCCAGACCGGCAAAGGCCTCGGTCAATTGCGTGCCGATGTTCACGATCTGGAAGACCGGCGCGATCATGAAGGCGAGAAACATGTTGTAGCTGAAGTAGTCGCCCACGGTCCATGTGCCTTTCAGCACGCTGTTCCCGCCCAGCCACATCACCAGCGCGGAAACCAGCCCCAGCACCGTGGTCGACGCCGCGCCCAGCGCGCTGGTCATGGTAAGGGTCTTCATCACGTTGGAGAGCAGTTTGTCCACGCCGGCGGAGAAGACGCTGGCCTCGCGCTCTTCGGCGTGATAGCCCTTGATGACGCGCACGCCGCCCAGCGATTCGGTCAGCCTGCCGGTGACCTCCGCGTTGATTTTGCCGCGCTCGCGGAAGATGGGACGGATGGTCTTGAAGGCATATTGCAGAACGAAGACGAATGCACCCATCACGGTAAACACGGTGAGCGTGACCGTGACGCTCAGATGCAACAAATAGAGAAACGACAGCACCGCGGTCAGCATGCCGCCGACAAATTCGACCAGCCCCGTGCCCACCAGGTTGCGCACACCTTCCACGTCGGTCATGATGCGGGCGACCAGCGTGCCGGTGCGGTTCTCGTCGTAGTAGGCAACGGAGAGCAGGCCCACATGCCGCTGCACCTGGCGCCGCATCTCGGCAATCAGGCGCTGGCCCGCTTTCGATAGCAGTTGCGTCAGCGAAAACGAGGTAATGGCCTGAATAACCATTGCCGTGAAGACAAGGGCGATGATCCGAGGCAGCATTTGCGGATGCGGATGCTGGGTGGCGAGAACTTTATCCAGCAGTGTCTTCGAGGTATACGGCAACACCAGGCCGGCCACGCGGTTGACGACCATCAGGCACAGGCCGCCTGCCAGCAGGCCCATGCGGGGCTTGACGAGACCCCAGACCTGCGGCCAGATCTTCTTCAAATTCGGCTTGCGTTTGGGCAGGTCTCCCTGTCCTGCGCGCGCGCCTCCGCCACGCGGGGAGCGCTCCGCGCGGGAGCCGCCCATCCCCAACCCACTGCGCATGGTTCCCAAGGGCTAAACCTTCCCCGAGCGGCGCGCGGCGATGAACGACCGCACGCACAGGATGACGTAGACCAGCAGCAGCACATCCAGCGTGACCTTCGAGGCCAGTGCAATCTGGTCCGGCTCCAGGCCCATCGACTTGGCGTGAACATAGCCGCGAATGGCCTCGACCGTCCCGCCTAGAAAGCCCAGCAGCCCGATGGTCACGTTGATGTGCATGAACAGCTTGCGCCGGCCCTCATTGGGGCTGATGGCCAAAAAGCCGCCCAAGCCCAGGGCCAGCCCGATCCACGCGGGAATCAGCGCCGTGGGATGCAAACTACCTGTGCCAAGGTAACCAATCAGACCCAGGGCAACCAGGAGAACCGCAAAAACCAATGTCAATTTTGCCAAGTAAGACCTCTCGCAATCCAACCCAAGGATAGCAGTTTGAGAGATGCGCAACGGACGGGTCTTGATGCAAAACGGTTTCGCGGCTGAAGCTGGCCGTGCGATTCCGACGGCTAAAGAGGCCTACAGTTCTCGACCTTAATAGCGGAGAGCATGTCTTTGAGCGCTGCTTCCGAGAGCGGATTGCTGTTTACTACTTCGACACTGTACCAGGTTACTAGCAGGTAGGGGGGGTACCTTTGCGATTCAGATCATGCACAGCCCCTCATATCTTCCAGGCAAATCCGCTCTCCGCGACGGCACGGGTTCTGCTCCGGTTCCTAAACCCCATTGTGCGCCGGGAAGGGGAAATAATATGCAAGCCGGTCACAGAATTTTGAACTTTACCGCTGAATCCGCGCCGACCCTCCCTGCGCGAAGGCCCGCACCTGGTCTACGGTGGCCATGCTGGTGTCGCCGGGGAAGGTGGTGAGCAATGCGCCGTGCGCCCATCCCAGTTTGACCGCCTCTTCCGGCGGTTCGCCGCTGAGCAGGCCATAGATGAAGCCGGCGGCAAAGCCATCGCCGCCGCCCACGCGGTCTACCACGTCCAGTTCGGCGGTTGGGGCGGCATAGGTCTTGCCGTCGATCCAGGCCACCGCGCTCCAACTGTGGCGGCTGGTGGAGTGTACCTCCCGCAGCGTGGTGGCGACTGCCTTCACGTGTTTATGCTTTGCGACCACGTTGTCAATCATCGAGAAGAAGACACTGGGATCGAGCTTCGACTTCGCGGCGACCTCCGGCCCCGGAATGCCCAGGCCCTTTTGCAGGTCTTCTTCGTTGCCCACCAGCACATCGACGTTCTCGACAATGGTGGCGATGGTTTCGATAGCGCGCTCGTTGCCGCCATGAATCTTCCACAGTTTTTCGCGGAAGTTGAGATCGAAGCTGGTGACGGCGCCGGCGGCCTTGGCCTCGCGCATCATCTCCGCAGCCAGCGGCGCCGTGGTGGGCGAGAGGGCGGCGAAGATTCCGCCGCAGTGGACCCACTTCACGCCCCCGGCAAAGATCGCATTCCAGTCGAAATCGCCCGGCTTGAGCAGCCCAGCGGCCTCGTTGGCGCGGTTGTAGAAGACCACCGGCCCACGCACACCGTGGCCGCGGTCGCTGTAGACGGTGGCCATATTGGGGCCGGTGACGCCGTCGTGCTTGAAGTGCTTGTAAAAGGGCCTTACGCCCACGGCGCGGACCCGCTCGGCAATCAGGTCGCCGATGGGATAGTCGGACATGGCCGAAACCAGGGCCGTGCGCATGCCGAAGCAGTCAGAGAGGTTGGCGGCCACGTTGAACTCGCCGCCGCTGACGTGAATCTGGCACTCGGTGGCCTTGCGGAAGGGAATGATTCCGGGGTCGAGCCGGTGCACCAGCGCGCCCAGCGAAAGAAAATCCAGTTCAGCGTCTTTGCGGATATTGAGCCCCTCGCTCATTGCTTTCTCCTTGGCTTGAATCGGTACTTCAATGTCTTAAGTTCGAAGCTCGCACTATTTCACCCAAAAGAATACCCGACTCAGCCCTTCCCCGCAACCACTTCTTTCACATCCGCCGCCGCCTGCTCTGCCGTCCATTCGTTTCCGGGGTAGAACCGGACCACCTTGCCGTCGGGACCAATGAGCGTGGTGGAGAGCGTGTGCGTAATGCTCCCGTCAGCGGCGTCGCTCATGCCCACATTGAAAAACTGCGCCATTTGCTTGAGCACAGGCGCATCCGGCACGGCAAAATCCCAGTGTGCGAAGGCGTCTTTTGCATCGCCGCCGATGTATTGCACGCCGTAGGTCCGCAAGCGTTCGGGTGTGTCGTGCTCGGGATCGAAGCTGACACACAGCAGGTGTGTTTTGGCGTAAATTGCCGGCGTGCGGGCGAGTTCCCTGTTCACCTGGGCAAAGTTGCGGGTGACGCGCGGACAGAAGTCAGGCAGCGGGCAACGCGTGTAGATGAAGGTAACCAGCAGCGTCTTGCCCTTGAACTGCGCCAGGTGAATGGGCCGCCCATCCTGGTTGCGCAGCTTGAAGTCGGGCACCGCATCGCCGGGCGTGGGGACGTGGTAGAAGACCGCCGGCTTGTAATCCGGTTTGCCCTGAGCCACCACCACGATGTGATCGAGCAGCACGTCGGCATCGGGGTCCTGTGACACCAGCACATCCGCGGTAATCACATCGCCGGGATGCAGCTCGCTCAGAATGTTCGCGTCCTTCAGCTTGTAGGGCATGGTCATGGCCTCCATGAAGCCCGGAATGGCCTCATGGTTCAGCGTCACCTCGCCCTTGGCGCTGTCGGTCCGCACCACCTTGCCGCGCAGTTTGTACACCTTGAAGTTCTGCGATGAAGAAGCAGCGGTGTCACTCTTCTGTCCCGAGCGGCACCCAGCCAGCACAGCAGTTCCCAGCAATAAGCAAGCAATCAATCGACGCATCACTGCTCAGTGTACAACCAGCTCGGACCACCCCAAACCTTGCGGTGTGCTGGCAAGCGCCACTTCACAGCCATTGAACCGCAAAGACTCACTGGTCCGGCGCAAAATGGCATTGCCACCGCCCGACGGCGTATAACGCTGGAATGGGTGCCTTGGCAGCGGTAGAGATCGACGCGTGGCTGCGCCAGGGCGGCCTGGTGGTCACGGCCAGCGAGCGCGCCGCCCGCGCGCTTGCCACTGCCTTCCATCGCGCCCGGCAGGCTGAGGGGCTCACCGCCTGGAATGCGCCCGGCATTCAGGACTGGAACAGCTTTGTGCGCACCGCCTGGGAGGAGCGCAGCGTGGATGGACGGCTGCTACCCAACCCGGCGCAGGAACAGGCTCTGTGGGCCGCCATCGCCGCTGCCGACGGCCCTCCTGGCACACTTCTTGAGGGCCCCCGCTATCGACTGGCCAGGATGGCGATGGACGCGCATCAACTGCTCTGCTCCCACGCGCCGCGCCTGTTGCGAGCCGGCGCCCGCGCCGGCTGGCAGAACGACGCAGCCGCCTTCAGCCGCTGGCTGGCCCAGTTCGACGAGACCTGCCGCAAGGGGAATCTGCTGAGCCCAGCGCGGCTGCCGCTGGAGTTGCTTGAGCTGTTGGCAGGCGCGCAAGCCGGCGTCGAACCGGCCGGCCGGCCGGGCCTGTTGCTGGCCGGCTTTGACCGGATTCTCCCCATGCAGCGCGCCGTTTTCGACGCGTGGGGCGCGTGGCGGGAGGCGGAGTTCGGGCAAACCGCCGGTCTGGTTCGCTTTCACCAGGCTTCCAATGACCAGGAAGAACTGGCCGCCTGTGCGCTCTGGTGCGGCCGGCAGCTTGCAGCCAACCCGCGCGCCCACATTCTGGTGGTTACCCCGGATGTGAGCGCGCGGCGCGGCCAGATGGAGCGGGCCCTGCTCCAGCACACCGGCGCGGACCCTGCGCCGCTCTTCGAGTTTTCGCTGGGAATCCCGCTCAGCCAGGTTCCCCTGGCCCGCGCTGCAACCCTGCTGTTGCGCTGGCTCTCAGGGCCGCTGGCCGAGCACGAGCTGGACTGGCTCTTCTCCACCGGCCACGCCGCCGCCAGTCCCCAGGAGAACGCCGCGCTGCAAGCCCGCATGCGCGCGATGCGCAGCCGCAGCCTGGAGCGCCCCGCCTGGACTCTCAATGCATTCCTCACCCCATTCCTCGGCCAGACGCAGGACAATTCCCTGCTCGCGGCCTGGGTCGATCGCATCCACCAGGTCCGGCAGCGCCTGGAAGACCTGGCCCGCCGTCCGCAAACACCACTCGAATGGGCGGAACTTTTGCCGCAATTGCTTGAGTCTCTCCGCTTTGCCGGGGCCGGCGGGCTCTCCAGCGCCGAGTTCCAGGCCGCCCGCCGCTGGCAGCAGGCGGTTGAAACCGCCGGCTCGCTCGGTTTCGATGGCCGGCGCATCGAGTGGAAGGATTTTCTCTCTGCCCTTGCCCGCACGGTGGACGAGACGCTCTTTGCCCCCGAGTCGCGCGACGCGCCCATCCAGATTGCCGGCCCCGCCGAGGCCGCCGGCCTCACTGCCGACGCTGTCTGGGTTCTGGGCGCAAGCGAGGACGCCTGGCCCGCCGGCGGCGCCACCCACCCGCTGCTGCGGCCCGAGGTGCAGCGCGAGGCGCGGATGCCCCACGCCAGTCCGCAGCTCGACTGGGATCTGGCCCAGGCCATCACCACCCGCCTGCTGGCCTCCGCCGCGGAGGTCCACTTCAGCTACGCAAAGCAGGTGGAGGGCACGGAAACCCGTCCCTCCAGCCTGATTGTGCAGGTTGCCGGGCCCGCGCAAGCGCTTCCGGCTGAATTGAAATCGCCGCCAAGCCCGGAGCCGCTCACCATCCCCGTTGAAGACTTCAGCCGCATTCCCCACCCGCCGGGCGGGGTTCGTGGCGGAGCATCCGTACTCACCGCCCAGTCGCAGTGCCCGTTCCAGGCCTTCGCCACGGCGCGCCTGGACGCAAAAGGCTGGGAGGCCGCCCAGGCCGGACTTACGCCCCCACAGCGCGGCAAACTTCTCCACGAAGTGCTGCACGCCGTCTGGACAGGCGGGCCGCGCGGCATCCGCACCCACGCCGAACTTGTGGCGCTTGGCGGCCGCGAGGCCTGGGTCGCCGGCCACGTCGAACGGGCTTTCGTGGAAGCCTTGCCGGCAGGCGTCCGCGAGCGCATGCCCGCGCGCTACCTCGAACTGGAAGGGCTGCGCCTCACCCGCCTGGTGGCCGCGTGGCTCGACTACGAATCCGCCCGCGTCCCCTTTGAAGTGCTGGAGACCGAAGGCGAACGCGAGGTCACGCTGGCCGGCCTCGTCTTCAAGCTGCGGCTCGACCGCCTGGACCGCCTCAACGACGGCTCGGAACTGGTCATCGACTACAAATCGGGCCTGGTTTCGCCCAAATCCTGGAACCCGCCCCGGCCGGAGGACGTGCAACTGCCGCTTTATGCCGGCTTCGGCCTCGGCCCCGGACATGAGCTCGGCGGCCTGGTCTTCGCCAAGCTCCGCCCCGGCGACCTGGCCTTTGCCGGCCGGGTGGGCGACGCGACGGCGACCTTGCTCCCGGACCTGACCAAGCGCAGTTCCCTGGTGAGCACCCCATTCACGGCCGAGATGCTGGAGGATTGGCGGGATTGCATCCAGCAACTGGCCGAAGACTTCCTCGCCGGCCGCGCCGAAGTGGACCCGCGCGAATTTACCAAGACCTGTGATCGCTGCGGCCTGCAGACTCTCTGCCGCATCCACGACAGCCGCGCCGCGTTCGACGCCGAAGAGGAATCCGAGGACGAGGAGGGGGCCAATGAGTAAGACAGCTCCCAAATCCATACCTCCCGATCAGCGCCAGCGCGACCGGGCACTCGACCCCACCCGCTCCATCCTCGTCCAGGCCCCTGCCGGCTCGGGCAAGACCACGCTGCTCACCGAGCGCTTCCTCACCCTGCTGACCCAGGTGGACGACCCCGGCCAGGTAGTCGCCATCACTTTCACCAACGCCGCCGCCGCCGAGATGCGCAACCGCATCCTCGACCAACTGCGCGGCGCAGACCCCAGCCCCATCGCCCGCCGCGCCCTGGAGCACTCGAACGCCCGCGGCTGGAAGCTCCTCGACCTGCCCGCCCAGTTGCGTATCTCCACCATCGACTCCTTCTGCCGCGACCTGGCCTTGCAGCAGCCGCTGCTCTCCGGCCTGGGCGGCGGCCTGGCTATCGCCGAACAGCCCAGCGACCTCTACCGCCGCGCCGCACGCAGCACCATCGAGCAGTTGGGCCGGCCCGGCTCAACCATAAGCGATGCGGTGGAAAGACTCCTCAACTGGCACGACAACAATTGGCAGGATCTTGAAGACCTGCTTGTAGATATGCTCTCCAAGCGCGACCGCTGGATGCACGATTTCGTACTCGACCAGGACCCCGGAGACGAAGCCCTGCGCCAGCGCCTGGAGCGGCCCTTCGCCAACGCCGTCCGCGCCGCGCTCAACCGGGTCAGCCGGCTTCTCGACCAGGCCCCCGGCGCGCGCGGTGAAGCGCTGCAACTGGCTCGATTCGCCTGCACCCAGCCGGGCGGCGAACAGTTCCGAGAACTGGCCGAGTTGGCTGAGTTTCCCTGTGGTCCATTCCACACGCCTGAGGATCTTGAAGAGGCGCGCCAGGCCCTGCTCGGCCTCGCCAGGTTGCTGCTGACCAACGACGGCGGATTCCGCCGCCAGATCGACAAGCGGCTCGGTTTTCCCGCCGATCGCAAAGCGGAGAAGGCCCGCCACGCCTCGCTGATTGCCAGCCTGGCCGCGATCCCCAGTCTCGAAGCCTCGCTGGCGGCGGTTCGCACGCTGCCGCCGGCGCGCTATAGCGAGGAAGACTGGCAGATCGTGCGCGCCTGCTTCACCCTGTTGCGCCACGCCGCCGCCCAACTGAAGGTGGTCTTCGCCGAAGCCGCCGCCGTCGACTTCATTGAAGTGGCCCAGATCGCCCAGAACGTTCTCCGCGGCGAAGACGGCCTGCCCTCCGATGCCGCACTCGCCGTCTCCGACGGCATCCGCCACCTGCTCGTGGACGAGTTTCAGGACACCAGCCGCCGCCAGCACCGCCTGCTCGCCGACCTGATCGCCGCCTGGCCAGACCTATCTCCAGCCCGCGCCGGTCGCACCCTCTTCCTGGTCGGCGACCCCATGCAGTCCATCTACTTCTTCCGCGACGCCGACGCCGAGCTCTTCTCCCGCGTGAAAACCATCGGCCTGGAGATCCAGGGCTCCGAGCCGTTCCCGCTGGACTTCGTTTCACTCACCGCCAACTTCCGCACCACGCCGCCGCTGGTCGTCAAGCTGAACCAGACCTTTGAAGCAGTGTTTGCCGAGGACGACGGCAGCGGGGTCACCTTCACGGGCGCCGAGCCGTCGCGAGAGGACCCGAAAGCCCCCGCGCCACACTTTACGTTGAACCTTAGGTTTATTTCGCAAGCGAATGCGAAATCGAACTTTAAGTCTGAAGAAGTCTCCGAGAAAGACGCCGCGCAGGCCGCGCAGCTCGAGGAGATCGTTGCACTGATCCGCGACCGCCAAGAGCAAATCGAGGAAGCCCAAAAAGCCGGCGAGAAGTACCGTGTCGGCGTCCTCGGCCGCACCCGCAATTCGCTCGTCCCCATCGCCGAGGCGCTGCGCCGGGCGCAGATCCCCTTCCGCGCCGTCGATCTCGAAAGGCTCGGAGAACGTCCAGAGGTGCTCGACGCTCTCGCACTGGCCCGCGCCCTGCTCAACCCGCAGGATCGCGTGGCTTGGCTGGGCCTTCTGCGCGCTCCCTGGTGCGGCCTCACCCTCGACGACCTGCATGCGCTGACCAACGCCGACGATCCCGCGCTGGTCGCGCGGCCCATTCCCGGCCAGCTCGCCGAACGGCAGTCCCAGCTGAGCCCGGCCGGTCAGATCGCCGTCCAACGCGTCCTCGATGCGCTGGCCCAGGCGCCAACCCTGCGCGCCGGCCTGCCGATTGCCACCACCGGCACGGCCCTCCGGCAGATCTGGCTCAGCCTGGGCGGCGCCGCTTGCTGCGACGCCACGGCCCGCGCCAACCTTGACCTGCTGTGGGGCTGCCTGGACCGCCTGCCCGGCGGCGAGCAGGACCTGCTGGGCCCGGCGCTTGACTCGGCGCTCGGCAAGCTCACCGCCCTGCCCGATCCGCAGGCCTCCAGCGACTGCGGCATACAGCTGATGACCATTCACAAATCCAAGGGCCTGGAGTTCGAGGTGGTGGTTGTCCCCGACCTGCAGGCGCGCACGGCGCTCGGCGGCCGCAAGCTGCTGTCGTGGCTCGAACGCGGTGTCCAACCCGGCAACGATGCCACCGATCCGGACGACTCTAGCCCGATCACCGAATTCCTCATCGCTCCGCTGCAATCCAAGGGCACGGATTCCGGCCAATCGAAGGCCTGGGTCGATCACGTCTACCGCGAGCGCGAGTCGCAGGAGACGCGACGGATTCTCTATGTAGCCGCCACCCGCGCCCGCGACGAGCTGCACCTGTTCGCGCGGCCCGGCTACAAGGTCGAGGCGAACGGCGATCTGGCCCTGGCCGACCCTGCGGTTGGCCTGCTGGCCACCGCCTGGCCGGCCCTGGAAGAAGAGGTGCACGCCCGCTTCGACGCATGGAAGGCAACACGCTTGCCCGCCGCGCCGGCCGGGACGGAAGCGTCGAATGCCGAGATCGAGTACCTCGCCGCCGGAGCCGACAGCAACCTGGTCGTGCTGCCGTCCCCGGCCAGGCCGACCCTGCTCCGCCGCCTCCCGCCGGACTACACTCCCGCACAACTGTTGGGAGACCGTGAACCTCAACTTGCGGGACTTCCGTCCGAATCGACTCCCTCCCGGCTTTACGCCCGCCACGAAGGCGGCCTGGCCTCGCGGGCGCTGGGAACAGCGGTCCATGCACTCTTTGAGGAACTGGCCCGCCTGCGCGCAACCGCCGGCTGGGAGGCCGCGCGCGCCGCCCTGGGCAAGTTCGCTCCGCGGATCGCCGCCCAGGTACGCGCCGTTGGAATCCCGCCGGCGCAGGCCGAGCGCATCGCCGCCGACGCGCTTCGACTTGCGCTCAACGCCTCGAGCGACCCGCTGGCCCAGTGGATTCTGGCGCCGCACCCTGAAGCCGCCAGCGAGGTCAGTTGGTCGGGCATCGTCGGCGGCTCCCTCACCGGCGTGCGCATCGACCGCGTCTTTCGCGCCGGACCCGGTCCGCAATCCGAAGGCGAGGAGGCCTGGTGGATCGTCGACTACAAGACTGCCCACGCCGATAACCTGGACCCCGCCGCGGCACTCCCGCGGTTGCGCCCGCTGTTTGCGGCACAGCTGGAAACCTACGCAAAGATCCTGCGCAATCTGCACGGCGTCAGCGCCCAGGTGCGCGCCGGACTCTACTACCCGCGCATGCTGCTCTTCGACTGGTGGGAACTATAGGGCAGGAGCGCCCACGCCCAGCCCGATGGCCCGCATCAGCTCCAGCGCGTTGCTGGTCTTCACCACGCCCGGCTTGAGCTTGTAATCGAAGATCAGCTCGCCCTTGTCGAAGCGGTCTTCAAAGTGGCAGTTGGCGGCCCGCGCGCCCATCCCGTCCGGAATCTGCGTCAGCGCCAGGTCGTGGGTACTGACAATGCCGATGGCGTTCCGTTCCACCATGCTGCGCACAATAAACTCGCTGCCTGCCAGCCGATCGTGCGAATTGGTGCCGGAGAGCAGTTCGTCCAGCAGAAACAGCACCGGAATCGGGCCGGCAGTCAGGTCCGAGATCAGCTTCACGCGGTGAATCTCGGCGTAGAAGCGCGAGACTCCGCCGGAAAGCGAATCGAGGATGCAGATGGACGCGGCCACGGTGAGCGGCGAAATCCGCAGCCGCCTGGCGCGCACCGGAGCCCCGCACTGTGCCAGCACGGCGTTCACCCCAACGCTGCGGATGAAGGTGCTCTTGCCGGCCATGTTCGGCCCGCTCAGGATGATCAGTTGCAGCCCGTCGCCAAGCTTCAGATCGTTGCACACGGCTTTGGCCGCCGGCAGCATGGGGTGCGTCATGCCCTCAGCCTCAAACACCGCCGCTTTGCCGCTTCCATCCGGCCCGGCGAAATCCGGGAACACATCCGCCGGGTGCTCATAGGCGTAGCCGGCCAGCGCTGTCAGCGCCTCCAGTTCGCCCATCGCCGTGAGCCAGCCACGGATGGCCGGGCCGAACTCCCGCTGCCAGTTCTCGGCGACGAAGACCAGTTGCGCGCTCCAGAAGATGACCAGGTCCAGCGGCCGCAGGAACAGGCTGTGCCGCGAGCGGATGTACTCCACCAGCCGCGCCAGCTTGCGGATCGCCGCCGAGGGCGCCAGCCCGTCATGCCTGAGCGCCGCTTGCAAGGCAGTCAGCATCGGCGCCCGGAACGGTTCCCGCTCCAGCAGGGCAAGCACGCCTGCGAGCAGTTCCAGGTCGTCGGCTACCCTTTCCAGCGCCTCCGCCACAGGCTCCAGCCGCTTGTACAGCCGGTGCGCCCAGGCAACCGCCAGAACTGTCGCAGCTCCCGCAAGGTCGCTGAAGCCCCACACGGCCCACGCCACCATGCTCAGCAGCCACAGCACGGCCACGACGCGCGTGACCATGCGCGTCTTCCGGCCCGCAAAGACCGGCGGGCTTTCTCCCCAGGCGGCCAGCGGCTCGGAGTGTACGCCCTGGCGGATGGTTTCTCCCAGGCAGAAGAGCTGCTCGCGGAAGTCAACCCGGTCCGCGAGGTCGCGGACAGCTTGCTGCCGGCCCAGCACCTCGTCCACCGGCGCGGCGGCCAGCAGCCAGCGGGCGAGCGTCTCCTCGCCGGAGCGGGTGCGCGCCGTCGACAGCAGCTCGAACAGCGACCCCGCGCCGAAGATGTCCAGGTCGCGCGCGTAAGGGTGCGTTGGGTTCAGGAACCGCTCGCCGCTCTCGCCCTTGCCTGCCCAGCGATCTTCCAGCCGCGCCAGCCCACGCTGATAAAACAGGATGGCCCGCGCCCGGTAGCGCAGCCGCCGGATCAGCTTCTCCTGCATGACGGCCAGAACCAGGAAAACCACCACCGGAACCACCAGAAATTCGAGGGCGCGCAGGAAATGCAAAAGCAGCAGCGCCAACACCAGCGTGACCGCCGCAACCGCAAGCTTGGCGTAGCCCAGGGCTCGCTCCCGCCGCCGCTCCGCGGCCTGCGCCAGGTTCAGCTCATTCAATCGGCTCGCGTACACCTCGGCCGGCGTCCCTTTGCCGCTTTTCGTTTTGCCTGCTTCCATCTGTTGCTCCGCAAATTTCAATCGAGACTAACGCCCACGCCACGCGGAGCGCGAGCAGTGCAACAGTGCGCCCCGCGAGAAGACCGTGCAGAAACATCCGGGTGGTCTACGACCTGAATGCGTGGAGCGCCTTGGACAGGTTGGGATTACCGATGGGCATCAGACTTGCCCCCTATTCTACGCGCAGCGGCAATTGCAGAGGAAAATGCAACCGGGCGATCAACCTGGGAACACTCAGTCAAACGAGTGTGCCGCGCGCAGCGTCTTCGCGTAGATCAGCGCCGAGACGCCGCGCCCATAGTAGCCCTGCCGGCGCCCCTGCGCCCTGTATCCGTGCCGCTCATAGATGCGGATCGCCGTGGCGTTCTCCTCATCCACGTGCAGCCAGATCGCCTCCGCCCCCTCGGCAGCGGCTGAATCCTCCATGCGCCGCAGCAGTTCCCCGCCCACGCCTTTTCCGCGGGTCTCCGGCAGAACTTCGAGCGTCTGAATGTAGGCCGCCAGTCCATCGGTTCCGAGCGTCCATTCCACAATGGCGAAGCCGCACATCCGCTCCCCATCCTCGGCAATCCATGTGGCCGCATTCGGCTGGCGGATCACCTGCCGCATGTAACTGCGGCTGAAGCGGAGCGGCGGCTGAAAGCACGCCTCCTCGATCGCATAAAGCGCGGAGAAATCCCGGGGCGCATACAGGCGATAATGCACAGCCCCACTCTACTCTTCCAAGCCGCTGACTGAGGAGGAACCGTCTCAAAAATAGTTGCCGGAAACGCGCGCCGCAATGATTCAATGAACACATGCCCGGAACCGGAGCGCTTCTTCTGCTCGCTTTTGCCGCCCTGGTCGTTGTCCTCCTGCTGGTGCTGCTCGAGCTGACCCGTCTGGGACTCCTGATTCGCGCCACCATCCCCGACCGGCCGCGCCAGCGCATGTTCATTGCCTCGGTGGCCTTCGTTGTTACCTTTGTCGGCGTGCGCCTGCTGGTGATGTCGATCCGGCGCAACGAGGGCCCATTCCAGTGGGTCACGGTCCGCGGCCATCACATTCATCACCTGGTCTGGGGCATTCTCATTCTGCTGCTGGTGGGCTACGGCTGGCTGCTCGACCTCGGCCGCTCCCACACGCCGCTCTCCATCTTCTTCAGCCGCCTCATGTCGGTCGGCTACGGCGTGGGCGCCGCGCTCACCCTGGACGAGTTTTCCCTTTGGCTCAACCTCGAGCCGGATGCCTACTGGAACCATGAGGGGCGGCTCAGCATCGACGCCGTCATTCTCTTCGGCAGCCTGCTGGGCGTGGGCGCATGGGGCGCGCCGTTCTTCCGCGGCATTCAGCGCATGTGGACCCGCGGTACCCTGCTGCGCGGCAGGCTGGCGGCGCCTATACGCCGCGCGCGGTTGCTTCGTCCGCGTAGAGTTCGGCGATTACCTCCGCGTAACGTTTTGTAATCGCCCGCCGCTTCAGTTTCATTGAGGGCGTCAGCTCCCCGGACTCCTGCGTCCACTCGTCGGCCACCACGCGGAACCGCTTCACCGCCTCGAAGTTTGCCAGGCTGCTGTTCGCCTCGCGCACAATCTCGCCATAGTGCGCAATCACGCGGCTATCGGCCACCAGTTCCTGGCGGCTGCCGGCATGAATGCCGTGATGCGCGGCCCATGCCTCCAGCGCCGCAAAATTCGGCGCCAGCAGCGCCGAGATGAACTTGTGCTTGTCGCCCACCAGCGCCGCCTGCGCCACCAGCACGTTGTTCTTCAGCTTGTTTTCTATCGGCTGCGGCGCCACCAGCTTGCCGCCCGAGGTCTTCAGCAATTCCTTCTTACGGTCGGTGATGTAAAGGAACCCGTCCGCGTCGAAGTGCGCAATGTCGCCGGTGCGGAACCAGCCCTCCGCGTCGAAACACTCCGCATTCGCGGCCGGCTTCTGCCAGTAGCCTGAGAACACCGACGGCCCGCGCGCCAGCAGCTCGCCATCCTCGGCCAGCTTCAGTTCCACGTTCCCCAGCGCCCGTCCCACCGATCCCATGCGGTGGCTCACCGGCGTGTTCAGAGCAATCACCGGCGAGGTTTCGGTAAGCCCGTAACCCTCCCAAAGCGCAATGCCCGCCGCCGCGAACCATTGCGCGGTATCCATCCCCAACGGCGCGCCGCCGGAGACAAACACCCTCACCCTCCCGCCGAATGCCGCCTGCACTTTGGCGTAGACAAGTTTTTCAGCAAGCTTCCACAGCAGCGAGCCCGGCTTCCTTCCGTCATACACCGTTTCTCTGTGGCCCGCGCCCAGGCGAATGGCCCACGCCAGAATGCGCTTCTTCACCGCCGATTGCTCCGACTTCTGCTCCACAGCCTGGCGAATCTTTTCGTACACGCGCGGCACGCCCACCAGCACCGTCGGCCGGACCTCCTTCATCGCCACAGGCAACTTGTCGAATTGCGAGCAATAGGCCACCTGCGCGCCGGACATGTACATGACATAATCCAGCGCGCGCGCCGTAATGTGCGACAGCGGCAGGAACGAAATGCAGGAATCGGTGGAATTGAAGTTGAAATCCGCGCCCGCGAGGTTCTGGTTGGAGGCAATGTTGCCGTGGGTAAGCGCCACGCCCTTCGGCTCGCCCGTGGTACCCGACGTATAGATCAGCGTGGCCAGGTCATGGGGCTCGGCGGCACACACCAGTGCAGCGAAGATGGGATCGCGTTTACTGCCGGGCACATCGGCAGCGTCCAGCAGGTCGCTCAA
>VFSW01005192.1_pt1 | contig 19304 bp, 21 predicted proteins | sample 5358111 | NCBI WGS metagenome assembly VFSW01 (sample SAMN11554181, study PRJNA540505) | mine drainage metagenome | isolation source: sediment from site ElyBrook_90M | place: USA: Ely Copper Mine, Vershire, VT | collected 2017 | reverse complement strand
AAGAAATTCATTATAAAAATAAGTACCACGTGATACTTGTTTTATGAGAAAATCTTATAAACATGGGCCATTCGACATAAACCGCGCCAGCCAATTGTGCGGGTTGACCTGTCCTATGCTCGATTACCTGGCTCGCTCCGGAGTATTGATCCCGAGTCACTTGGGGCGCCCCGGCCGAGGTCGTGATCGTCTCTACTCATTCGGCGATATCGTACTTCTCCGTAGCTTGGCTCAAATTCTCAAGGGCGGAATATCAGTAAAGAAGCTCAGGCAAGCTTTCCAGACGCTTATAGCAAAGCATCCAGAAATAACGCCTACTTCGGTGCCTGCGCGCTACCTCGTGACGGACGGCGTTCATATTTTTCTTCGGAATGACGGGACCCTTGAAGAGCTTCCTAGGGGACAATTGGCGTTTGCTTTTGTCGTGAAATTGGAGAAACTTCGCAACAGACTCTCTTCAGACTTGAGAATCTCGGCGAGGCAACGAGTCGCATGAACTCTCGGATGCGATCCTCGGAGGCAGCCATGTTAAAGGTTACAGTTTCCGGTAGTTTTCACCGCCACCTGCACGCGATCACTCGCGCGGTATACGAACTCACCGATCTGGGTGTGTGCGTCGTCTCGCCAGCTGATCCCCGAATCGTAGAGACTTTCGGAGCCTTAAATTTTGTCGCCAGCGACGAATTCCGAACTATACGACTGGTTCAGGACCGGCATTTGGAATCAATACGATCTTCTGATTTTGTTTGGCTCGTCGCCACCGACGGCTACGTGGGCCAGTCCGCCTCAATGGAAATCGGCTTTGCAGCGGCTCACGGAATTCCAATCTTTTCCGCCGACGCAGTCTCCGACCTCACGCTTTGTGAGTACGTCCAGCGAGTAGATAATGTTGCAGTCTGCCTGAATGACGTCGCAGCGGTTCGTTCCACTCGCGTCGAAGGTCTACTGATCAATCCGTACGACAACCTCGAATTAGTCCGCAGCAGCGTAGACAAAATCGAAGCGGCGGTCAGAGCGGCAGCAAGTCCGCGAAGCCGCGACCTCTCCGCGAGAATCTATTCAGATTGCAGAACCGCGACAGTGGCCCTTCGATTACCTACTCGCCCGAACTAGCTGATCATAGTTAAATGGACTTCACGGAGCTTGAGAAGCTTAGAAGCCTCGTGGCAGATCTACGCCAAACGCACGTTGCTGCGCTGAAGGAATACTACAATCTTGCAACAAACGGCTTCGTTCGAAAACGCGAGAATAGGGATCGATCCAGGCTATCTCTAGCCAGCACTGCGACCTGCCTAGCCTCACTCCTAGCTACGGGGAGATATGATTCGCCAGAGTGCAGTGAGTGGCAGTCCAGACAACAGCAGCTCACAGATAATCTATTGACGGCGAAGCGCCAAAGTGCGGGTCTGGAGAATACGGCTTTTACCAATGCTTTCGTTCTCGAGGCGATTACTTCATTGTGCAACCGTGGGGCCACCCTGGACGATGGACAGAGGGCGGACATATCGAAGTGGGAAGCCAAGCTCAAGCGTTCGTTGAACCATCCAGAGCAGCTGGGGGCCGTCGCAATCGAGGTATATCCCCCAACAGCATACGTGACGCAGTTAGTTGTACGTACCTTGAAAGCACGTGGGCTCTTGGACTCGAAGATGCGCAGGGCTGTAAGGTCGTGGACTGTGGGCGAGATTAATCGCCAGATAGGCCTCTTCGCGAGCGCGGAGAAGACCGCTGACGCGTACGCCTTGGCCTATTCGACGATACTTTTGGGCAACCTTTCGTCTTCTGAGGAGTCCACCCCGGAAGAAGCTAGGCTTGAGCGAGCAGCAATTAAACTCTTCTTCGATAGGCAACTCGACGACGGCACTTGGCCCTCTAGCCGTCCTCTTTTTCATTACCCCGAAGCTGGAAACGCCTATTGCTTCGAGTACGAGATGCTCGTTCAGTTGTTAGTGACTGAATCACTTCAGCCTATACTTCTCGATCATATAGAGAAGCTGGGGAAGGCTGCATTGTCCCTCAAGAATAGGGCTTTTCGATTCGAATCGGGAGCTTTAGCTTGGGCTTCCGGCCACCACCCTCAAAGTCCAGGACCAGAATCGTGGTCGACGGCTTCGGTTTATCACTTCCTCGATCAACTCGACCGTCTAATCGCTGAAGCGGTGAGACAGTCCATCTTCGGTTACCTTGACCAGTTGTACAAAAGACCGACCGAAGCAAAAAGGGCGATCAAGGAATTCCTACCTGCGTCTGACTTTCTCGATAGTGTTCTATGGGTTGGTAACAAACCCCTAAATCTAAGGGACGCACTCGTAGAATTTGTCGAACCCTTGGCTAAGGGTGTAAGAGCTGTCCGCGCCATAGGGTCGCTTCCCGGGGGGACCAAGATGTCAGCGATTTTTTTTGGCCCTCCAGGGACTTCAAAAACGGATTTGGCAAAGCAGATCGCTGAATTCCTTGGATGGCCGCACTTAAGTATAGATCCATCGCATTTAGTCAAGTTTGGAATGGACCGCGTCCAAGCAGAGGCTAATACAGTTTTCAGCATGCTGGCGGCCTCAGAGGAAATAGTGGTGCTTCTCGACGAGTTCGATGAAATGGTTAGAGAGCGGGCCTCCTCGGACTCGGAAGTTTTGTCGAGGTTTCTAACTACCGCCATGCTGCCGAAGCTAAGCCTCATCAATAAGAGACGTAGCATCGTCTTCATCTTGGCGACAAACCATATAGAAGAATTTGATTTCGCTATCAGCCGATTGGGACGTTTCGACTGCATTTTCCAAATAATGCCTCCTAGCGCGGCCGAGAAACGCCGAAAATGGAAGGATCTCAAGAGACTTTCTCCAACCGAAGATACAAAGCTGGAGCTGTTGACTTACTCGGAATCCGATAAATTAGTGGGGGAGCTCAAGTCTACCCAAACGGATCCAAAGAAAGCACTTTCCGAAGCGGTAAAAACCTGCACGCTGCGGAAGAATGCTCGCCCCCTTCGTCCGCAGGGAGTGAAGCCTGTAAAGTGGGAAGAGGAATGCAAGGCGCAGCGAAAGCAAACCCGCGTGTGATTATTGGGTCGAGTCCAGAGCGATTCCTGTCTTCCATTGATGCGGTCCTCGCCAAAATCATCCTTTCTCAGACCGACAGATGGCACCGTTTACCGGACACGGATCCCGTCTGGGGTTTGATCGGGGTCGTGATATCACAACAGATCTCCACGAAGGCGGCACTTACGATTCGCGCAAGAGTGTCAAGCGCCTATCCTCAAGGTCTTGCTGGTTCGGAATCTCAACCCATCACGCTAGGCGGACTGAGAAGCTGCGGTCTTTCCCCGCGAAAGGCAGAATGCTGCGCATCTATAGCTACAAATGCCGAGAAAATTTACGAGCAGATACGATCAAAAGGAAACTGGGAGGAAACCCTACTCAAAATTTCGGGAATCGGGCCTTGGACCCTAGCGATTTTTCGAATTTTTGTCCTCCGAGAACCTAATATTCTTCCCTCTGGAGATCTCGGGCTTGAGCGAGCGGTCGCCATGCACTATCCCGGTAAGGATCTGAAATCGGTGTCAGAGGCTTGGGAGCCCTTTCGATCGGTTGCCTGCTGGTATTTGTGGCGTTCGCTTGGTAACCCTCCGTTAGGTTGAACCCCTAACGCTCAATCAGCCGAGTCTTGCTGAATGCGCCAGGACAGCGCGCGATCGCGTGTATATTCGAAGACCGTGATTCGACGAATGCAAACATTGGTCTCCGCCGCGATCGTTGTGATCGCGATCGGCGGCGTCGCGCGGGCGCAGAACTATGTGATCGATCAGGGCACCAGCGACGCGCTCACCAGGTATCTTCACCTGAACGAGCTGCCGATGGTCACCGCGCAGTTCTCGACGTCGCCGGGCGGTAGCAAGCAATTGATACTCACCGGGTGCGTGGCGACGCAGTTCGGGCGCAATGACGCGGAACGAATCGCGATCGGATACCTGAACGATCCGAGCGTCAACCTGGTCGATCAGATCCTGCTCGATCCGCACGTCGAGGACATGCGGCCGCCGGCGGGATCGGCGGGATCGGCTCCGCAATCGCCCAACAATCCCGATCAACTGTGGAACAAGACGATGCAGGGCATTTACAAAAACGGTGGGCAGACGCCGGCCGGCAACGGGCCGATGCTGCCGTAGGGGACAACTTGCGGTGCGCGGCGTGGTAGGATCGCGATGCCGTGGCCGACAAGGTAATTTACCTGCGCGAAAAGCCGGCCTCGCCGGCCGACGAGCGCAACTTCAAAATCAAGTACGCCGAGCTGTTGAATCCCGCGCAGCTCGCCGCCGTGACGCATCGCGACGGCCCGCTGCTGGTGGTCGCGGGTGCGGGATCGGGCAAGACGCGCACGCTGATCTATCGCGTCGCGCGGCTTATCGAGAGCGGCGTGCCGCCCGGAGCAATCCTGCTGCTGACGTTCACGCGTCGCGCCGCGCAGGAGATGCTGCGGCGGGCGGAGCAGCTCGTCGGCGATCGCGCGGGCGCGGTTGCGGGCGGCACCTTTCACTCGTTTGCGAACAATGTGCTGCGGCGGCATGGCGAGCCGATGGGCCTCAAGCCCAACTTCACGATTCTCGATCGCTCCGACATGGAAGACGTGGTCAACCTGATCCGGACGCGGATGGGACTCGGGTCGCGCGAGCGGCGATTTCCGAAGAAGAGCACGATCGCCGAGGCGATCAGCATGGCGCGCAACAAGCGGCGCCCGCTCGAAGAGGAAATCGAGATCGATTTTCCGCATCTCGGCGAGCATCAGACGGAAATTCTCGAGCTCGCGAAAAAATACGAGAGCTACAAGCGCGAGCGCGCCCTGCTCGACTACGACGATTTGCTGTATCGGCTGGCGGAGCTGCTCGAACAGTACGAGAACGTGCGGCGCCGGATTTCGGACAGCTATCGCTACATCATGATCGACGAATACCAGGACACCAACCTGATCCAGGCCGACCTGGTGCGGCTACTCGCGATGAACCATCGCAACGTGATGGCGGTCGGCGACGACGCGCAGTCGATCTATTCTTTTCGCGGCGCCAACTTCCGCAACATCATGGACTTCCCGACGATTTTCCCCGGCGCGAAAGTCGTGAAGCTCGAACAGAACTACCGCTCGATCCAGGGAATCCTCGACGTCGCCAACGACGTGATCTCGCGCGCGGGCGAGAAGTACACCAAGGCGCTGTTCACGCGTCGCGAGGGCGGCTTCCGCCCGTTTCTGGTGCGCGCGCAGGACGAGCATATGCAGTCGCGCTTCGTCGCGCAGAGAATCCTGGAGTTGCGCGAGGAAGGCGTCGAGCTCGGCGAGATCGCGGTGCTGTTTCGCTCGAGTTTTCATTCCTTCGACCTCGAACTCGAGCTGCAACGCCGCGACATCCCGTTTATCAAGCGCGGCGGCTTCAAGTTTATCGAAACCGCGCACATCAAAGACGTGCTGGCGCATCTGCGCGTGATCGCGAATCCGGCGGACGCGGTGTCGTGGCTGCGCGTGCTCACGCTGGTGAAGGGCATCGGTCATCGCACGGCGGAGCGGACGATCGACTCGCTGGTCGCCACCGATGATCCGGCGATGGCGTTAGCGAAATTCACCGACAAAGCGCGCGGCGGCGCCGAGACTGGCCTCAAGCGGCTCGGCACGCTGCTGGCGGAATTGCGCGCTGGTGAGAAACGTCCGCCCGAGCAAATCGCGATGACGCTCGAATACTATCTGCCCGTGATGCGCGAGGCGTACGCCGACGATTACCCCAAGCGCGAGCGCGACTTGGAGCATTTTCAGAATCTCACGGAGCGCTACAAGAGCCTCGAGCAGATGCTGGCGGATATGGCGCTCGAGCCGCCGAACGATTCGCTCGACGGCGTGCTCGCGACCGACTCGGAAGACGAGCGCATGACGCTAAGTACGATTCACTCCGCCAAGGGACTCGAATGGAAAGTGGTGTTCCTGATCTGGGCGGCGGACGGACGATTCCCGGGGCCGCAAAGCGTGGGCGACGACGAAATCGAGGAGGAGCGGCGCCTGATGTACGTCGCGAGCACGCGCGCGCGCGACGAGCTGTACCTATCGTATCCGATACACATGTTCGACCGCAGCTTCGGCTTCACGATGGGCCGCGTCTCGCGCTTCCTCGAAGACGTGCCGGCAGACCTACTGCAATCCGCAACGCTGCAGGAGTCGGAGGAGTCCTAGATCTTCGCTCATGCTCGACGAAAGGATCATCCGCGCGGCGCGTAACAATGCCGAGTTGTGCGACGCGGTTTGCCGCGCGCATGGGAATCCAGGCGAGTTCCACGAGGGCATGTGGCTCAATCGCAAGCCGGTACCGCGCTTCTATCCCAACGCCGGGCCGCGCGCCGATCCCAGGCAACGCCATCTTGATCGTATAGACGCTCCTGATTGCGCGGTCCTCCCGAGCGGATGGGCGGTGAAGGACAGTTTTTCGATGCTCGAACTTGAATCGCGCGGGTTCAGGATGTTGTTCGATGCGGAATGGATCTACTTGCCGGTCTCGCGATTGAAGGACATCGCTTCGAGGTCGTCAGCGCGATGGGAAATAGTGCGCAACGATCTCGTACTGGCAGAATGGGAATCCGCTTGGAGCAGATCGGCCGGTGATACGAGCGAGGATAGAATTTTCTTGCCGTCGCTACTCGAGAACAAAGACATCGCGGTGGTTACGGGCTATCGCGATGATCAGATCGTCGCGGGCGCGATTGCGAATCGCAGCGACGGCGTCGTCGGATGGTCGAACTTCTTTGCACCAGCGGCAGAGATCCTCGATTGTGCCGCGGCGTCGCTCGCAACGATTGGCGGAGTGTTCAGCGGCTTGCCGATCGTCGGATATGAGCACGGCGATGATTTGCGCAACGCGCACGCCCTTGGATTCGAGTCGCTCGGCCCGCTGAGAGTGTGGACGTTTCGTGATTACTCGCCGATCACTTTGATCAGGATGCGCTTGGGGCGGCGGCCGTCGAATTCGCCGTAGAAGATTTGTTCCCATGGGCCGAAGTCCAATTTGCCCTTGGTGATTGCGACGACGACCTCGCGGCCCATAACCTGGCGCTTGTGATGCGCGTCGCCGTTGTCCTCGCCGGTGCGATTATGATGATAGCGCTCGGGGCTGGGGTCGTAAGGCGCCAGCCATTCGAGCCATCGCTTGTAATCCTCATGAAGGCCCGGCTCGTCGTCGTTGATAAAGACCGACGCGGTGATATGCATCGCATTGACGAGGCATAGCCCCTCGCGCACGCGGCTTTCACTCACAGCCTTTTCAACTTCGCCCGTGATGTTCACGAAATCCATCCGCTCCGGCACTTTCACGGTGAGATATTTCGTATGCGACAGCATGCAGTCCTCCAATGATTCGATCGTCGCATTTAGCGACGATCAGATGGTTCGAAGCCTGATGGCAGGTTGCTCTTGGCGTTCGCCCTTGCATGATCGACAAGCTCGTCGGCGAGCTGCGCAACCTCGCGCGGTAGCATCCGCAGTTCCGGCTTGGAAAACTTTTTCTGTGGCAGATAGCGCTTGACGAGCGCCGCAACCAGAAACGCTTGCTCACGATCCTTGGGCTTCTTCAACGGATCGCGACCAGGCTGCTTGCTGAGCCAGAGCTTGTGAAGAGCGAAAACTCTGGGGTCCGGGACGGTGAACGGCGCCGGAAATCCATCTTCGCCGATAACTATCTGTCGAAGCTTCGGCGCTGATAGATACCAGTCCAGATGCTGAATGTCGGCGGCTTTGAGGTCCGCCTTCCTTCCCACCATGTCGGGCTGCTTCTTCCACGGTGGCTTGGGCATCGGACGGATCAGATCGACCATGAAGCCGCGATCGTTGACTGCGCGAAAGTTCGCTTTATCCATGATCGTGAACGACTTGTCGATTTTGCGCAGGATGCCGATCAGTCCTCCGCGGCGGGTTTCGGGGACGATCAGCTCCAGCGAGCGGCGCGAGTCGAGCAGAAGATCGATATCCTGAGTTTCAAGCCGGCCCGCCGAAAGGATTTGTACGCCGCACGCCGCCTCGTAGGCATACAGCGCATTGGTGCCGACGATCATGACGGCATCCTCCAGGCCCGCGCGCCACAACTCTCTGCCAAGCGCCGCACTCAACCGCGGAACGCGAGCTACTCTGGCAGCTTTGCAAAAGCGCGCCTGCTCGCGCATGCGGCGACGCAGTGCGGCTTCGCGGCCCTTAGCCTCAGCCTTGTTCTTGTGGAAGTGATCAAGGGTCTTTTCGGTTTCGGCGCTTCTCGGCCCGAGGCTCTTGCCGTAGCCATGGCGGTCGCGAGTGCGAAAGAGATACTGCTTTCCCGCGGCAGTTTTCCAATGCATCCCGCCGCGAAAGTTCCGCGCGCGTTCGAAAGCCTCGGCCCAGGCGTCGAAGAGTTGCTGGGTATCGATGACAGTCCTGAGCTGCTCGGAAGAGAGCTCAACGCAGATGTCGGCTCGTTTTTCCTTCATTTTCAGCTAATGTCAATATGAAGGAAAATATCAAGTGAGACAAGCGATTTTCCTTCATATTATAGAATCCTCAAAATGAAGGAAAATCCGATCATTTAACGGCTTCAAACTTCGCGTAGCCGGTCAGATCCTGGTCGGGGGTTGTGTGCATCGGCATCGACACTTCGCGCAGGACTGGGACCTTTTCGGTGATTGTTCCTGCCGCCGGCGCATCCTTGGGCACTGTGATTACGCGCGTGCCGACGAAGCGCACCACCGTCGGCAGCATGCCGCCGGTGTCGGTGTAGTGCGTGTGCGTGGCCTCGAAGATGGTGTCGCTCTTGAAGAGTTTCGAGCCGGCGCGAATCAGGTACTCGTTGTTCGAGAGCGGGCGGACCAGCGTCGATTGGCTGATGACATATAGATGTCCGACGGTCGGGCGCAGGAATCCGGGGTAGAGCGGATTCACGCCGAGCCAGTACGGCATCACGATGCCGCGACCGGGCTTCCAGTCGCTGAGGCGGACATGCGCCTCGTGATCGTTGTTGGCGAGGAAGAAATCGCGGCCGGCGAAATCGCGCATGATGTCGCGGCTCATCTGATCGTCGGGCGGGGTGGAGATTTCGCCGGTCGGTCCGAAGTCGAGCGCCTTGTCGGGCGTGCATCCGGTGACGACCGAGATAAGCGTTAGCGCAATCGCGACGACGATCGTTCTCATGTGCGGTATCTCGCGTACACCGCCGGGATATGGCCGCCGAGCGTCCACTTCATCGGCAGCGACACCTCGCGCAGTATCGGAATCGGCACCGTCTTGCCGTCGGCGCGCTTGAATTCGCGCTTGCCCATGTATTGCACGATGGTCGGCAGAATTTTTCCCGGCGCGAGATATTGCGTGCGCGTCGTGACGAACACCGTCTCCTGCTTGACCAGCGAGCTGCCCGCTTCGATCATCCATTCGCCGGGCGTGTCGAGCGGCTTTTCGAGCGTGGCCTCGCTGATGACGTAAAAGTCGCCCTCCTTCGGCGCCATCACGCCGGGCACGAGGATGTTGACGCCGAACCAGAACGTCAGCTTGAGAAATTTGTCTTTGCGCCAATCGAGCGGGCGGACTTCGGCGATTTCATTGTTGTCACCAAGCACGAACGCGCGATCGCGAAAGTTGAGCTCGACATCCTCGGCGCTGGCGTAGATGCTCGGCGGCGCCATGACCGGCGGGGATTTGGCGCATCCCGCAAAGATCGCGACGATGAACGCGAGCGCGACGACGGCGGGCGCGAATTTTTCAGGCGGCTGCGTAATGCGCGGCAATTTCGCGGCCGACCAGTTCGATTTGCTTCGGCCACGCATCGGGTTCCGCGATTGGCCACAGTACAAACTTGTCGAGACCCTGCGCAACATACTCACTCAGCCGCGCGATCACGTCGTCGGGCGAGCCGTACACGGTGCGTTCGAGATAGGCTTCCGCGCCGCGGCCCATCGCGGTCAGCATCGGGCGCATTTCCTCGAGCGCGCGCTCGCGCGACGACGCGATGCGGCAGAGCAGGATGAGTCCGGACTCGATATGCGCGTTGGCGCGACCATAGCCGGCCGCATAGTCGCGAATCTTCGACATGCTCGCACCGAATTCGTCGGGGGTCTGGAACGACGCGAAGAAGCCGTCGGCCAGGCGCGCAGCGCGTTTCAACGCCGCGTCGGAACGGCCGCCGACCCAGATATCCATCGTGCCGAAATCATTGTTGGTGCGCGCGACGGGTCGCGGCTCGATGGTGACGTTATCGAAATTGAAGAAGCGGCCGTGAAAGCTCGCGCCGCGCTCGCGCCAGACCGTGCGCAGCACCTCGATGCCCTCGTCGAGGCGCTTGCCGCGGCCTTCGACTGCAATGTTGCACGCGGCGTAATCGGCGAGATTGGCGCCGGGGCCGAGCGGCATCACCATCCCGCCGTCCGACCGGTAGGCCCGCGACGCGAACGATTGCGCAACCAGCAGCGGGTGGCGCAGGTTGAGCAGCAACACGCTCGGGCCGAGCTTCAGGCGCGAGGTGCGCGAGGCGAGGAGCGACAGCGTCGCGACAACGTCGAGTTCGGGCGAGGGCGCGAGCAGATGATCGGAGAGCCAGAACGAATCGAGGCCCCAATCCTCGGCGCGCTCGGCGACGCGCGCAATGGTTTCCGCCGGCGGCATCCCAAGCCGCCAAAGTCCGAATCCGACCCCGATTTTCACCTGTTTCATCGCCGTAACACCCTCGTTTGCGCGCGTCTCCCGATGATAATAGCATAGGCCGCCACAATGAATCAGAATCCTACGGCACGAAACGGCACGCCGGTGACCGTGACTCTGATGGGCACTGGCGATGCGTTCTCGAGTTTCGGCCGTTCACAATCAGGCTATCTGATCGACGCGCCGGCCGGCCGCATCCTGCTGGAAGCGGGGCCCGGGCTGATGCAAGCGCTCAAGGGCAGCGGCGTCTCGACCGACAGCTTCGATTTGCTGCTGATCAGTCATCTGCACGGCGATCATTTCGGCGGCCTGCCGTTTCTGATCCTCGATTACATGTGGGAGACGCGGCGCAAGAAGCTGCTGACGATTGGCGGGCCGCCCAAACTCGAAGAGCGGACGTGGTCGCTGATGCGCACGATGTTCCCGCATTTCGAGCTCGACAAGATCAAGCACAAGCTGAAGTTCGTGGTGCTCGAGCCGGGCCACTCGAAGCGGCTGGGCAAGTTCAAGGTGAGCGCGATTCGAAGTCCGCACACCAAGCCGGACATTTCGCTCTCTCTAAGAATCGACGGCGGCGGCAAGTCGATCGTGTTCTCGGGCGACAGCGGATGGAATGATGAGCTGGTGGACTTCAGCGAGGGCGCCGATCTGTTCCTGTGCGAATGCACGTATTTCGAGAGCGCGCATCTTAAATTTCATCTCAACTACCCGCTGCTGGCGGCCAATCGCGACAAGTTCAAGGTGCGGCGGATGGTGCTAACGCATCTCGGGCGCGAAGTGCTGAGCCGCGAGGACGAGATCGCGCTCGAGATGGGCTACGACGGCATGAAGATCAAGCTCTAGCCCTACGCACCGCCGCCAACTAAGGATACCTACATGGGCATAGTACAGGGCAAGCGGGCGCTGATCGTCGGCGTCGCGAACGACAAGAGCCTGGCGTGGTCGATCGCGCAGACGCTGGCGGCGGAAGGCGCCGAGATCGCGATGACCTACCAGGGCGAGATCCTCGAGAAGCGCGTGCGTCCGCTGGCGGCGCAGATCGAGGCGGACGTGATCGGCGAGCTCGACGTCAACGACGACGCGCAAATCGCGTCGGTGTTCGCGGCGATCAAGAAAAAATGGAACGGGCTCGATCTGCTGGTGCATGCGGTCGCGTTTGCGGAGCGCGAGGATCTGCGCGATCGGTTTCTGACCGTGACTCGCGACAATTTCAAGAAGTCGCTCGAGATCAGCGCCTACTCGCTGGTCGCGCTCGCGCGCGCGGCGGAGCCGCTGATGGAAGCGGGTGGCGGCGGCTCGATCCTGACTCTGAGCTACCTCGGCGCGGTCCGCGCGGTCCCCAATTACAACATGATGGGTGTGGCGAAAGCGGCTCTGGAAGCCTGCGTGCGCTATCTGTCGGTGGACCTGGGGGCGAAGAACATCCGCGTCAACGCGCTCAGCGCCGGACCCGCGCGCACGCTGTCGTCGTCTGCGATTCGCGACTTTCACTCGATGCAGCATGAGGTCGAGGCGCGCTCGCCGCTCCGCCGCGCCATGAAAACCGAAGAAGTCGGCAAGATGGCGGCGGCCGTGCTCAGTGATTTTTCGAGCGGCGTCACCGGCCAGACGCTTTACGTGGACGTGGGCTACAATATCGTCGGCGTCTAGCGGAAAGGAGAATCGCGATGGCTATAGTCACCGTCCCGCAGCTAGCGGACAATTACGCGTACCTGGTGATCGACGACGGCAGCAAGGACTGCGCGGTGGTCGATTGCGCCGAGGCCGACAAGGTGATCGCGGCGGCGAAAGCGCACGGCGCGAAGATCGTCGCGGTGCTGACCACGCATTGGCACGGCGATCATTCCGGCGGCAACAACGACATCGCATCGAAGGTGCCTGGAATTAAAATTTACGGTGCGAGCGCGGAAGGCGGGAAAATTCCGGCGCTGACCAATCCACTCACCGACGGCGACAAAGTTCGAATCGGCGCGCTCGAAGGCCGCGTGCTCGGAATCCCGGCGCATACCAACGGCCACGTCGCCTATTATTTTCCGCCGCTTGGCGCGGTGTTCACCGGCGACACCATGTTCGTCGGCGGATGCGGGCGCGTGTTCGAGGGCAAGGCGGCGACGATGGTCGCGTCGCTGAAGAAACTCGCGGCGCTGCCCGACTCGACCCAGGTCTATTGCGGGCACGAGTACACGGAAAAGAATCTGCGCTTCGCGCTGACGCTCGAGCCGCGCAACGCCGCGCTGAAAAAGAAACACGAGTGGAGCCTGAAGGCGCACGCGGAGAACAAGTTCACCGTGCCGTCAACGATCGGCGACGAGAAGCAGACCAACCCGTTTCTGCGCACCGACAGCGCCGAGCTGCGCGCGAATCTCAAGCAGCGCGATCCATCGATGAGCGATGATCCGATCGCAATTTTCGCGAAGGCGCGCGAACTGAAAGATCATTTTTAAAGTTCTGTTTCCCTCGCAGGCTGCGCCAGGTGGGGCGCGTCGGAACGGTATCAACGGGAAAAGCGGCGCCAGTTATCAGCGGTTCCTCGTGCCCTAAGTCGCCGGCCAGATCCCGAGCAAGATGACTACGATGCCGGCCATTGCTGCTGCAAAGGCTAGCGAGCGCGCCAGCGGGACGCCGAAGGCATAGAGCGGCACGTAGAGGACGCGGCCGTAGAAGTAGAGCTGCGCGCCCCACGCGGTCGAGGCGGTGTGCCGGTCCATGCCGTTGGCGATAAGAACGAGCGCGGCGAATATCGGAAAGGTCTCGAGATAGTTGCGATAGGCGCGCTCGAGGCGCGCGCCGACTTTTCCCACCGGCGCCGCGGACTCGTCGCGTGCTCCCAGGGCCCACGGCATGCCCCTCGCGCCGATGCTGAACAGGAATGCGATCATGAGTTGGACGAGGCCGAGCAAGGCGCTCGCCCACAACATGCGGATTTCCTGCGTTGCGAAATCGAATGGATGCATCACTTCCTCCACTAGGTGCAAAGGGCCCGCGGGCGCTGATATCGGCCGCGACGACATAGAGGCGCCCGAACCGCATCACATTCTAGGATGCTCACGCACGGGTGGACTATCCATGATAATGTTGACGCGCTATGAAGCAGAACTTCACAGTCAGACACGGCGCGCTCGACGGCGTGCAGGCGTTCCTTAGCGTTGCCCACCACCGTAGTTTTCGCAAAGCGGCCGCGGACCTCGGAGTAACACCATCGGCGATCAGCCAGGCCGTACGCGCGCTCGAGGCACACGTCGGCGCCGCCCTTTTCATCCGCACGACGCGCAGTGTCGGCCTCAGCGAAGCCGGCGAACGATTCCTTGCGCGCGCAAAGCCCGCCTTCGAAGAACTGGTCGCAGCAAGCGAGGTTGCGCGGGACCTTGGGCGGCGTCCAGCTGGACTGTTGCGCCTCACGGTGCCGCGAGCGGTGGTGCCGATCCTGCTGGAGCCGCTGATCGCATCCTTCTGCCAAGCTAATCCCGAGGTCGAGGTGGAGATCGCAGCGAGTGAAGAACTGGTCGATATCGCGGCGGGAGGATTTGATGCCGGCGTGCGGCTCGGACAGTTCATCGCAGCAGACATGGTCGCGGTGCGGCTGACGCCGTCGTTTCCGCTCGTTGTCGTCGGCAGCCCCGAGTATTTACGCCGGCGGGGACGGCCGGAGCAGATCGACGATCTGCGTCAGCACGCCTGCTTGCGCATGCGCCGCTCGAACGGGTCAATCGCGCCCTGGTCCTTTATCAACGGCAACAAGCCGGTTGAGGCGATCGTATCGGGACCGCTAATCGCCCACGACTTTCCCACCATTCTTGGTGCGGCTGTGGAAGACATGGGGCTCGCGCAAGTACCTGCGCCGGTCGCTGCCGGACTAGTGACTACGGGAAAGCTCGCGCGCGTGCTCGAGCGATTCGCGCCGATGACGCCGGGTGTGTTTCTCTATTATCCCAGCCGCCACCAAATGATGCCGAAGCTGCGGGCCTTCATCGATCACCTGAAGAGCCGCTCGGGCGCTACCAACAAAACCCGAAGTCCAAAGGCGCGATCTGGCCAACTTGGCGCCATCTCCCGATAACAGGCGAGGGAATCAGAAGCGATGCGCTCGATGCTGGGGCTAGAACGGCCTGATCACGGTCAACACCAGGATCGCGATCAGCAGCGCGCTCACCATCCCGTGGATGACGTTGAACTCGCGGCTGGTTGACTGGCTTGGATTGTTCTCGAGGAACTTGATCCGCCGATAAAAGCGCACGTGATAAAAGAGCAGGATCGCGACCAGCAACAGCTTCGCGTGGAGCCATCCGTGCAGCAGCACCGACGGATCCATGAGAATCAGCAGCAGCCCGAGAAGGATGGTGATGGCGGCGCCCAGGTTGATGGTGGATTCAAACAGACCACGCGCCGCGCCGAGAAAGCGCTCCTTGGGCAGTCCGACTTCTTCCGGCACGCGCGCGAGCAGGCTGGTGATCATCAAAAGCCCGCCCATCCAGAAGATCACGCCGAAGATGTGAAGTGCGAGTATGAAGCCGCGAACAAAGTGCATCGTATTCCCTCGTTTGCGTCAGTTGGCGTGCATCGCGACGTCGCCGGCGGGCGCTTGCCGGACAGGTTCGATACTTGGCATTGATTAGACTGCGCCGGTTGAACAAAATCCTACGCTAACAGCGCAGTCAAGCGAATCTTTCGGAATCGACACGAGGGCGTGCAGATGGCGACTTCCTACCAGGGAGAACTCAAGCGTAAACGAATCAGCGCCGAGGATGCGGCGGCACGGGTCAAGTCCGGCGACTGGGTCGAGTACGGATTCGGACTCGGGCAGCCGGACCTGTTCGATCGCGCACTGGCCGCGCGCGTGCGTGAGCTCGAGCGCGTCAAGATTCGCGGATGCCTCGCGATGCGTCCGCGCGCGGCGGTCGAGGCCGATCCCGACGAGCGTCATCTCACCTACCTGTCGTGGTATTTCTCGGGGCTCGAGAGAAAGATGCACGATCGCGGCCTCGCGCATCATATTCCGATGAACTTCGGCGAGGCGCCCGACAACTATCGCCGCTTCATCGAGGTTGACGTAGCGGTCTTGAAGACGGCGCCGATGGACGAGCACGGCTATTTCAACTTCGGCCCGTCGGTCACCTATCACAAGGCGATCACTGAAAAGGCGAAGACTGTGATCGTCGAGACCGACGCCAGCATGCCCTACGTTTTCGGAATCGAGAACGCGGTGCATATAGATGATGTCGAGTACGTGCTGGATGCGGGCGCGTCCGCGATGCCGGAGCTGAAGAATCCCGCGGCCAACGCCGTCGATCAGAAAGTCGCGGAGCTGATCGCGCCGGAGATCTCCAGCGGCGCGTGCGTGCAGATCGGGATTGGCGCGATGCCCAACGCGGTCTGCGAGTTGCTCGCGCAGGCGCCGGTCAAGGACCTCGGCATTCACACCGAGATGTTCGTCGATTCGCTGGTGTCGCTGTTCGAGGCCGGCAAAGTCAGCGGCGCGCACAAAGCGACCAATCGCTACCAGATGACGTACACGTTCGCGGCGGGATCGAAGCGGATGTACGACTTTCTCGATCGCAACGCGGCCTGCTTCGCGGGTCCGGTCGATTACACCAATCTGCCGAATCACATCATGCAGAACGATCGCGTCATTTCGATCTGCAACGCGGCGCAGATCGATCTCACCGGGCAGGCGTGCTCGGAGTCGGCCGGCGTGAGGCAGATAAGCGGCACCGGCGGGCAACTGCAATTCGTGCGCGGTGCGTACGCCTCGCGCGAGGGCAAATCGTTTCTATGCATCGCATCGACTTACGAGCGCGACTCGCATCGCGCGAGCAGGATCGTCGCGCGGATCGACGACTGCAACATCGTGACGACGCCGCGCACCGACGTGATGTACGTCGTGACCGAGTACGGCATCGTCAATCTCAAGGGCAAGTCGGTGCCGGAGCGGGCGCGCGCGCTGATCTAGATCGCGCAGCCTGATTTCCGCGACGAGCTCGAGCGCCAGGCGCGCGAGTACCGCCTGATCTCGCGCGCGATCTTCTAGCGCGCGGGTTTACCGCTGTCGGGCGCGGTGTCGTTGTCGTCGGCGAACTTGTACACGAGTTCGTCGGGGCGCGCGTAGCCGAGCTCGCGGCGGATGAGGCGTTCGAGATAGCGGTCATCTGAACGGAGTTTCTGAACGCGCGTTCTGAACGCAGCGTTGTCTGCCGCCAGTTGATCGCGGCGGGCTTCCAATGCGGCGCGATGGCTCTGGAGGGCAACGAGATCGTTCGGCCCCTGCCGGCCAACGAGCGCACTTAAGATAAGCATCACCAGCACCACGCCGAAGATTAGGCTGAGCCACTCGCGGCGGAGTACGAAGCTTAAGCGAGTCATCCGAGCAATGGTAATTCAAGCGGCGGGCAGACTTCAAGAGATCTAATTGTGAACGTCATTCTAAAGAGTCGAAAGAGACCGGTTCGGCTGCACTCTTCCGACTTTAAAATTTGTTTATAAATCTCGCGAGGCCCCTTGATTTGAGAATAACATGTTTCTATAATCGGCCCGACCGATGAGAGATGAACTCTCATCTATAAGAAAAGGCGCTTCTCCAGCAGCAGCCTAGGAAGAGGAGGTACCTATGCCAGGAATGAAGAAACGGGCCAAAAAGGCCACCAAGTCCAAACCGATGCGGAAGAGCAAAATGGCAAAAAAGAAGCCTGCCAAAAAGACCAAAAAGAAGTAACCACTTAACGAGTTTACCTTCGGGCTAATACCCCGAAGGCTGGCTAGATGCCAGGGATTGCTGCTGGAATAAGCCGGGGCTGAAAGGCCTCGCAACACGGGAGGGCCCCTTCGAAAGAGGGGGCCCTTTCCTTTGCCGGCGCTTGCTTGCGGGCGCGCGCGTTCAACATGATAGGGTTCGATTCCGCGAAATCTCGCGAACCTTATGTCCGAGCCGGCCGAACACTTCGACACAATAATTGTTGGCGCACGCGTCGCCGGCAGCGCCGCCGCGATTCTCCTCGCGCGCGACGGCCGCCGCGTCTTGCTCGTCGATAAGGATGCGTTTCCGTCGGACCGGCTCTCGACGCATATCGTGCTTGGCGGTGGCGCCAAAGTGCTCGAGCGAATGGGCGTGATCGAAATGCTCGAGCGCGCGGGCGGCGTCCGCTTCTCGAAGATGCGCACGATCGGTCCGGACTTCGACTACGGCGGCGAGCTTGCGCGCGAGGGCGCCGACGATCGCGGACTGTGTCTCGGCCGCGTGCTGATGGATGCGGCGATGATCGATGCGGCGCGGAGTTTCGACGGCGTCAGGTTTCGCGATCGCTTCAGGCTGGTCGATCTGCTGATCGAAGATGGCGCGGTGCTGGGAATTCGCGGCGAGGATGCGTCGGGCGTCCACGAGTTTCACGCGCCGCTGACGATTGGCGCCGACGGGATGCGCAGCGCGGTCGCGCAGATCGCGGCGGCGCGTATCGACGCCTTCAAGCGGGTCGATGTTCCATGCGCGCGCGCATACTACTACGCGTATTTCGCGGGCGTCGCGCGGAAAGACCTTGGCGACGAAGTTGTCACCGAATTCGAGTCGGCGCCGGGCGCGGGCAACCTGGTTTGTCGATGCGAGAACGGACTCACGGTTGCGGCCACGGCGTTCGACGCGCGCGAGATGCAATCTTTTCGCACCGGCCTCGCGTCGAATCTGCGCCGCTATCTGAATCGCTCGTTCGTAGTCGGCAAGATGCTCGAAGGGGCGACGATGGCCGGCAAAGTTTTCTCGTCGGGCCTGCTCAACAACACCTATCGCGATCCGGTTGCTGACGGCGCGCTTCTGCTCGGCGACGCGGGCCTGCACGTCGATCCGCTGTTCGGCCAGGGGCATTCGATGGCGCTGATGAGCGCATGGATTGCCGGCGAGCTCGCGCACGAGTGGTTTTCCAGCGGGCGCGGCGACTCGATTCCAGTGGCGATGCTCGCCGACTTCGCGACTCGCCGCGACGCGGAACTGATGCCGTATTACAGGGCGAGTGTGCGCGCATCGCAAGCGCTCGGACTCGACCAGGGCGCACGCTTTGCGCATCGCGCGGCCGGCCGCGAGCAATGGGCGGCGGACGAGATGATCAGATTCGCGCAAATGGTGACGCCGCGCGCCGCGTTTCCATCGTTCCGATTTGCGCGCCTGATGGCGACCGCGTCGCGGGCCGCATAAGCGGGCAGTCCAGTGGACGACGTCGAACTCGGCCGCATCCCGGCGCAACGCGAGTTGCCTGAGCCGGTCAAGTTCGCGTGGCCGATCATGCTGATCCCCGAACTGTTCGCGACGCCGCGGCATCTCGCGCTCGTGCTCGGCTACCTCGCGTCGATCGGATGGGAAGTATTCGTGCCGAATCTGCGGGCCGCATACGGCAAGGGCTCGACCCCGCCGCTCGAGAAACTTCACTTCGACGATTTGACCGCGATTGCCGGTGAAGCGCTCGACGGTATCGGCCGCGACGCGGTCGTATTCGGGCACGGCGTCGGCGGCCTGGTCGCGCTCAAACTCGGAGCGCATCGGCGCGCGAAGGCGTCGGTCGCATACGCGCCACTGGTGCCGGGCTTCCGCACGCCGATCGTGAGTGGCATCGGCAATCGCGTCGCGATGATGTTGGGCAGGCCGATCAAGCCGC
>VFSW01005191.1_pt1 | contig 19305 bp, 16 predicted proteins | sample 5358111 | NCBI WGS metagenome assembly VFSW01 (sample SAMN11554181, study PRJNA540505) | mine drainage metagenome | isolation source: sediment from site ElyBrook_90M | place: USA: Ely Copper Mine, Vershire, VT | collected 2017 | reverse complement strand
AGTTAAGAGCCTAAGATGGAAAGTGGAGAAACAACTGTGCCGCGCGAGAGGAATGAGCGTAGCATAGAGCTTGAGTGAGACATATATCTCCTCATTCAGGTTCTCTGAACTAAGGCAGTTCATCTGAAGTAATTTCTCTCTTAGCCCTTGATATCAATGAAGGGTCCCTATGATAGTTTCAAATATTCAGAAACAGCCAAAGCAGAAGAAAGCCGCCGCCTCAGCAGCCTCAGCCGTCACGGAAGCGACAACGCTGGGAATCGGCGTGTCTCACAAGACAATCAGCGAGCGGGCTTTTCAGATCTATGAAAGCCGCGGCAGCCAACCCGGCCACGACATACAGGACTGGCTCCGCGCAGAACATCAGATTACCGAGCGCTAAAGCGACCCTATCTGAGCGAACGCAGGCCCGGCGAAAAGCCGGAAGGGGAAGTTATGGGCTGCTCAATCTGCACCTATCTAGAACGAGCGTTTGAGAGCAGGAACCGCGAGTACCGCGCGGCTTGTTCTTCGGCGTATTGCCGGGTCAGCTCAAGGTTTGTGGCCTATGACATTGTGGAGATGGAGCGCGCCAGGAGCGAACTGGCCATGCATCGCTCAGTGTGCGTCTCCGCCCTCGACTCGAAGCGCGAAGCTGGGGAGCACAAAGCCACCGCTGAGCTTGTAGAAGCTTCTCGGAGCTGAGACCGGCATCAACCATCCATGCGGTCATCCATGCGGCCAGCAACGCGGCCAGCAGCAAGCCCGTGGCCCGCATCCCCAGCAGGTAAGCACCGCACAAACCCTCAGAGTGACGGCCGCGCGGGGGAAGCCCTCGCCATTATGGTTGCGCTCTCAGCACCATGACGGGGCACGGGGCATGGCGCAGCACACCCTGGGCAACGCTGCCCAGCAGGATATTGCTGACGACATTGCGGCCATGCGTGCCCATGACGATGAGGTCGGCGGGCCAGTTTTTGGCCGTCTCCACGATCATGGCCGCGGGCTTGCCGGTCCCGACAAATTCAAGCGCAGGCGGCGTGGCGGCCGCGCGCGCGGCAAAGGCATGGAGAAGGTCCTTTGCCTCGCGCTGCGCCATGGCCTGCCATTGTTCGCGCGAGATGCCCGAGTCCATGGAGACGCGCATCATGGCGGGGTCCACCACCGTAACGAATGCGACCTCCGCGCCGATTTGCCGGGCGAGATCGAGCGCGGCATCGGCGGCATGCGCGGCAAAGGCGCTTTCATCCACTGCGATCAGAATTTTTTTGAAGTTCATGACGCGCACCTCGCAGGCACCAAGCAACGCATCAGCATACTCTTTGCTATTCCGCAAGGCAGTGCCGGCAGGCACAACACCTCACGCCCCGCACCGTCCTCTGGTGCGACGCGGCACGCGAGAGACCCCTATACTACCGGCATGAAGCTGACGGGCGATGAACTGGTGGCTTTGCTGGTGGCGATCAGTTTTGCGGCGGGGCTGAACTTGTACGCCACGGTGGCCACGCTGGGACTGCTGGCTCATGCCGGCGTGCTGGCACTGCCGCCGGGGCTGACGCTGCTGGCAAGCTGGTGGGTGATTGGCGCGAGCGGCGCTCTGTTTGGGGTGGAGTTTTTTGCCGACAAGGTACCTGCATTCGACCTCCTCTGGAATGCTCTGCACACCTTTATCCGCGTGCCGGCGGCGGCACTGCTGGCTTACAAAGCCACGGTGGCACTATCGCCCGGTGAGCAGTTGGCCGCCGCAGCCGTGGGAGGCCTGATTGCCCTGGTGGCCCATGGAGGCAAGACCGCCGTGCGCGCGGCCGTCACGCCCTCGCCCGAGCCGCTCTCGAACATCGGGCTGAGCCTGGGCGAAGATACGCTGGCCGTCTTCCTTACCTGGATGGCGACGGTGCATCCGTACTGGGCCGCAGGGATCGCCACCGGGCTGGTGGTGGTGACGATCCTTCTGGTGCGCTGGGTTGTCCGGGCATTGCGGGCACTGTTCCGGGGCGCGGAACGGGCGCTGTAACCCACACACAGAGCGGCGGCGCGGCACTGTCAGGAGCGGTGGTGTTTGGAGTCCACGTCGAGGGTGAGCGTCTGCAGCTTCTTGTCGCGCAGGATGGTGACCTGCACGGGCTTGCCCTCATTGGCGCGCAGCGCGCGGTCCCAGTCGGAGATGGTGTTGATGCCTTCGCCGCCCACCTTCAGGATCACGTCAAAGGCCTTGAGGCCGGCCGCTTCCGCAGCGCTTTTGCGCGCTACCTGCTTGACCATCAGGCCGCTGGGCACGCCAAGATAGTCGGCCATCTGCGCTGTCAGGGGCTCAACCAGCGCTCCCACATGCAGACCGCTTCCGAAGAACGGCATGTGGAAACCACCGGAGGCTGGCACGTCGCCGCCACCGCTGCCGCTGGCCAGCATGGCCATGCTTGGAACCGGCCCAACATCCTCACCGCCGCTGTCGATCTTGTTCCAGACGTCATGCTCCATCTTTTTCCGATCGACGAGCTGGACGGATATGGTCTGCGCGCTGCCATCGCGACTGATCAGCAAGCTGGCCTTGTGGCCCGCCGGAATCTCGCGCAGGATGCGGCTGAACTGTTCGGCGTTGTCCACCGGTTTGCCGTTCAATTGAAGGACGACATCGTTGACGCGCATGCCGGCCTGCGCCGCCGGTGCGTCGTGGTCAATGAGCGTCACGACGGCGCCGTGGGTGTCTTTGAGCCGGAATTTGGAGGCGGATTCAGCGTCCACGTCGCCCACGAGCACGCCGAGGTAGCCGGGAGTGCTGGAGTGGAGCAGGTGGCCCGGCTCTTCAAGGATCTGTGTAATGCGCGAGGTCTGCGCGAAGGCGCCGGGGAGGGCAAAGCACAGTCCGATCCCAAGCAGGATAGCGGCTTCAAGACAACGATAGGGCCTCAAAAAGTGCTTCATAAAACTTCTTCTCCCGTAGTACCTTTCGCTCTGGCCCGCACTCTCTATGGACGGTGCGGTGACGCAGAGGATAGGAATCATTACTGAATTTCCGGCACGCGGCTCAGCACCTGCCGGGAGACATTCCGAATCTGGGGGTTGCGATCGGTGTTGGCAACGGAATAGAGCACCTGACGTACGCTGGTATCTGCTTCCACCGGTTCAAGGACGTTGATGGCCTCGGTACGGATGCGAGGATCGCTATCGTTCAGGAGCGCCTCAAGGACCGCGTCGCGGACTCGCATGTCCTCAGCGATGTAAGGCTCCAGACCCTGCAGGGCTTTTTCCCGCACGGCGTCACTCTTGTCATAGCGCAGGGCCACCATCAGCGCGTCGCGAATGCCCGCACCCTGGCAACTGTGTCCGGCGCGGCACTCGGCGGCGAGCAGGCCGACGGAGTGATCGCGCACGCCGGCAGAGGCCGAGTCTTCAGACGCGAGCATGAGAAGCTGGCGGATGGTCGGGTTGTCGAGCGAGCCCTGGATATGCTGCGGGACCAACTGGTTGTAGCTGACCTCTACCAGGTTGCTGTTGGGCTGCTGCACGATGCTGGAGATGCTGGCCACGTCCTCAGCAGACGGCGTGGCGGCCGTGACGGGCTGCGCCTGGACAGTGAGAGCCTGCTGTGCCGGGGCGCTGGCCGGGTGCGCCTTTAGGGCATCGTGTGCGGCGCGGCCCTGGGCGTACTCAAACCCGCCGAGACTGCCTGCGCCCGCACCCACCACGAGCAAAAGGAGCGCGGCGACGGGCGCCGCCTGGAGCTGGGCAAAGTTGTTGAGGATGCGCTGACTCACGCGCTCATACCAACGGACGGGGGGCAGAGTGTCCAGCGCCTCCTCAAGCCGAAGGCGCGAGCGCGCCACAAGGTTTGGGGGCGGCTCAACAACGGGGTTCAAGGCGGCGAGGGTGCGAAGCGCCTGCAACTGTTCGCGCTCCGCGCAGCACTCGACGCAAATGGTCAGATGCCTGTCCAACTCATGAATTTGTTCATCGGGCAGCTCCCCATAAGCCGCCAGCACGATTCGCTCGTGTGCAAGTTCGCAATTCATTTCGCTACGTCCTTCCAGCCTCAAAAAAATCCCGTGCGATTTGCGCTCAAAAAATCCGCCGCCCACGCGGGCTGCCGGAAGCGCTCTACCGCAATCCCGCCAGTTGAATTCTCAACTTCTTAGTCGCTCTGAAGAGCGTATTTTTGGCGGTTTCTTCAGTGGTATTCAACATCTCTCCGATGGTCCGCAAGCGGAGCCCCTGGTAGTGCTTCAGTTCAAAAACCATGCGCTCGCGCGGGGTGAGCTTGACCAGCGCGGCCTGAATCTTTTCGCCCAGCATCTTGCGGTCCAGTTCCTTTGCCGGGTTAGAAAACGCCCGGTTATCAGAGACGGAAGCAAGCAAATCGATCTCATCGCCGGAATGATCCAGAATCACGGCCTGATCTTCGCGCCGGGTTTTGCGGCGGCGCAACTGATCGAGGCAGAGATTGGTGACGATGCGGTAAATCCAGGTATAGAAAGAACACTCGAAGCGGAAATTGCCGATGTACCGGAAGGCCTTGAGGAAGGCTTCCTGGTAGATATCTTCGGCGTCCTGTTCGGATCCGGTGAGGTGGAGGGCCAGACGCAGCACCTGCTGCTCATACTGGCGCACCAAGGTGTCAAACGCGGCGCGCGAACCTGCCTGCGCCTGGCGAATCAACTCCATTTCCGGTGCGCGAGCCTGAAGGCGCTCCTGCTCGCGGTTGGGTCCGTCCATTGCTCTTGATGCAGCCATCCCTGAGGAAGATTGTACCTTCCTACTGGCCGGCCAGGGGAAAGGCGCCGGTATTGCAGCCGTGGAGTAGCTCAAACCATCTGATGCCATCGAATCTCAGCTCCGGTGCAACAGAAGTATCCGCATGAAAATAGACGTCGCACGGGTGGATTTGTGAGCGGGGCGGGGCGTCCCGGTACACTGAGAGGAATGAGCGGAACGCTATTTGATGGAATGAATATGGCGACGGCAGCAGAAGACGACTGGTACCTGGCCCACTGCGACGGCGGTTCGCGCGGCAATCCTGGGCCTTCCGGCTACGGGGCGGTGATTGAGGATGCGCAAGGGCGGGTTGTGGCCCGGCTCAGCGACTACCTGGGCCAACAGACGAACAACTATGCCGAGTATCAGGGCCTGCTGGCGGTGCTGGGTTGGGCGCTGGAGCACGGCATCAAGCGGCTGCGCGTGGTCTCAGACTCCGAGCTGATGGTGAACCAGATGAAAGGCCGGTATAAGGTGGCGAGCCCGGTTCTGCGTCCGCTTTGGGAAGAGGCGAAACGGCGTACAAGCCGGCTGGTCGGCTTTGAGTTGCGCCATACGCTGCGCGGAGGCAACCGGGAGGCCGATAAGCTGGCCAATGCGGCCATGGACAAGGGAATGAGCAAGGGGCCAGGCGAGCGACTGACTCCACAGGCCAGCCAGCCTGCCAGGGCGCCGGAGAAGCGAGTCTCCCAGACCCCTGCTGGCAGCCCAGGGCCGCGGGTTTTGGAGGGCTATGTGGAGGGAGGGGTGGTTCGTTTTATCGGAGGTAAACTGCCGGAAGGTACTTTCGTAACGGTATATGTAAAGTAGTTAACTCTCACCTCGTCATCTACTAACCGCGCGGCGTAAATTAGTGAGGGCAATAGGCAACTTTATCCCCAGGATGTGTTCACTAAGAATATAGAAATGCCTTGAATCAATTTTGCGAAATAGATATGCCTTGAATCTCTTCTGCTGCGGGGAGCCCAACCGGAGGAAAACCATGATCGATGAAAATCGAAAAGACATAATGAACGGTATTTGGCAACCGGTGGTTGCCCTGGCCTGCCTGTTGATCGTTACAGGCATTGTGGTGGCGTGCGGCAGTGGGAGTTCAGGCACGACGGCTTCCGGCATGGCCACGGTGAGTGTGATGCTCAGTGACCCCGCGACCTGCGCAGCGCCGGATGGGCCCTACTCGAATGTGTGGGTTACGATCACGGACGTGCAGGCCAACGTGAGTTCTACGGCCAGCTCGACGGATAGCGGCTGGGTGGACCTGACGCCTGCGCTCGCCGCGGCCCCCAAGCAGGTCGATCTTCTGGCCCAGGCCACCAACCAATGTTTCCTGGCCACGCTGGGCGACTCGCTTCAGCTGCAGGCCGGCAGCTATCAGCAGATTCGTCTGATTCTTGCCGACAACACAACGGCAATGACCGGCAACAACTGCACGAATGGCGCTGCGAATTGCGTGGTGCTGACATCGGACGGCAGCGTTCACACGCTGACGCTTGCCAGCGAAGACAAGACGGGCATCAAGATTCCGGCGAGCCAGATCAGCTCTGGCGCGTTCACCATTGCCGCGGGGCAAACCAAGGATCTGGACATTGACTTCAATACCTGTTCCTCGATTGTGCAGGCAGGGAACAGCGGCCAATACATTCTGAAGCCTGTTCTGCATGCGGGCGAAGTGAGCGCAACGTCGAACTCGATCAACGGAACGGTTCTGGATGCCTCGGGAATGCCGATGCAAGGCCCTGTGTCGATCACCCTGGAGCAACCAGATTCGACAGGCGTGGACCGGCCAGTAGCTGGATCTGCGTGGGCTGGCACCGATGGCACCTTCGTATTCTGCCCACTGACCCAAGGAAACCCCAACGTGCCCTATGACGTGGTGATCGTGGGTGAGTCCAATGGCGTGGAGTACGCGCCGGCCATCATCACCGGGGTCAGCATTGGCGACAACCTTGGAACCGTGAAGCTGAATCCTCCCACGACCGCCCTGGCCGCGACATCATTTGCCAGCCTGAACGGCCAAGTGACTTCGGCAGGGACCGCGGGGGCCATTTCAGAGATGATTGACCTGAGCGTGCTGGAAACGGTGAATAACGTCATCTACACCATTCCCCAGCAGGTTCCGACAACGCCCTTCGGTGTGAACCAATTGATGACGGTGACAACCGCCGCGACAGGGACGCCCATGGCCTGCACCACCGGAACCGACTGCTACGACTACAGCCTGCCGGTGCCTTCCAGCGGCGCCTACTACGCAGCGTGGTCTTCAAGCGGGTCGTATACGCTGACGCCTTCCACGACGCCGGCGGGGCCGGCCAGCTACATGGTGGACGGACAGACGAGCGGATGCACCACATCCAATTCGCCCACGCCGGCCAATGCGGTAACGGGAACGGCGACGGGCGCGGTGATCGGCGTGACGGTGTCGCAGCCTCTGACCTTTACCGGTTGCAGCTAAGAACCAGTCAGCACAAAACAGGCCGGACAAAAACAAAAGGGCCGGAACTCCACGGAGTTCCGGCCTTTCTGCGTCTGGCGCCACGTCTGCGGCAACGGGGATAGGGTCAGCTTTTGATGCCCAGGTTGTTGCGCCATGCGTGGCCGCCGCTTTCCAGCAGGCGGTCTGCGCAATCCGGTCCCCAGGTTCCGGAGAAGTAGTTGGGGAAGACCTCAGGGCTCTTCGCGGCCCACGCCTCTAAAATCGGCGTATAGAGCGACCAGGTGACTTCGACGCCGTCGCGGTGGGCAAAGAGGGTCTGATCGCCGAGCATGGCGTCGAGGAGCAGGCGCTCGTAGCCGTTGGCGCTGGAGGTGCCGAAGACGCCGGCATAGTCGAAGTCCATATTCACCGGGCATACGGCCATGTTTGGCGTGTTCGGCACTTTGGCTCCGAAGCGCAGCGCGATGCCTTCGTCCGGCTGAATGCGGATGGTGAGCAGGTTGGGCTGAATCTCCTGACAGATTCCGCCCGTGAGCATGCGATCGAAGATGAGCAGGGGGGGCTGCTTGAACTGGATGCTGATCTCGGTGGCGCGCTTTTTGAGGCGCTTGCCCGCGCGCAGGTAGAAGGGCACGCCGGCCCACCGCCAGTTTTCGATTTCGAGGCGCACGGCGGCATAGGTCTCCGTGCCGGACTCGGGATTGACGCGCTCCTCGTCACGATAGCCCACGACCTTCTGTCCATCGACCACGCCGGGGCCATATTGTCCGCGCACGGCGTTGTGGATGGGCACCGGAGGAATGGCGCGCCAGGCCTTCACCTTTTCGCGCCGCACGGCCTCGGCATCGAAGCTCGAAGGGGGCTCCATGGCAACAAAGCTGAGCAGTTCCATGACATGGTTCTGGACGACGTCCCGGAGCGCGCCGGCCTTCTCATAGAACGGGCCGCGGCCCTCGACGCCCAGTGTTTCGGCTGCGGTGATCTGCACGTGGTCAATGTAATTGCGGTTCCAGATGGGCTCAAAGATGCCATTGGCAAAGCGGAAGACGAGGATGTTCTGCACCGTCTCCTTGCCCAGGTAGTGATCGATGCGGAAGACCTGGTTCTCATGGAAGACGGCATTGACCTGGTGATTCAACTCGCGCGCCGAATCCAGATCGTGGCCAAAGGGCTTTTCAATGACCACGCCGACGCGGCCGTTCTCCGGCTGGGCCATGCCTTGCGCGCCCAGGTTCTCAATGATGGGCTCAAAGTATTCCGGCGCGGTGGCGAGGTAAAAGAGGCGGTCGCCGCCAATGCCCTTCTCCGCGGAGATGCGCTCCAGCTCGGCTTTGAGACCGACGTAGTGCGAGGCATCATCGAAGCTGAGAGCGTAATAGCTGATTTTCTGAATGAAGAGATCAAGCTTTGGATCGGCCGCGTCGATGCCGCCGAATTCGACGATCCCGGCGCGCATGTCGGCGGCAAACTCATTGCCCAGGGGGCGGCGCGCTACGCCGACGATGGCGAATTCCCTGGGCAGCAAGCCGGACTGCTCCAAGTGATAGAGCGCAGGCAGGAGCTTGCGCTTGGTCAAGTCGCCGGAAGCGCCAAAGATGACCATGATTCCGGGTTCGGGGATGCGCTCATTGCCGTGTGGGACCTGCGAGAGATCCTCGGGCCGCACTTTCATTTGCACCGTCGCCATAACGTGCCAACCTCCTGCACTTGCTCTCTGTTGATTTACCCTTTTTTGACTGCGTGACCGCCGAATGCATTGCGCATGATGGCAAGCATTCTGTCAGTAAAGTTATTTTCTTCGCGCGAGCGGATGCGGCGAATGACCGATTCAGTAATGACCGGCGCCGAGACGTTCAGGTCGAAGGCTTCAAAGACCGTCCAGCGGCCCTCGCCCGAGTCCACGACGTAGGCCTGCAGGCCGTCGAGGTTCGGGTTGCCGGAGAGCGCATCGGCGGTGAGGTCGAGCAACCAACTGCGCACCACGCTGCCATAGCGCCAGATCTCCGCAATCTGCGGCAGGTTGAGGCTCATCTCTTCCTTCTTTTCAAGGACGGTGAAGCCCTCCGCATAGGCTTGCATGAGTCCGTACTCGATGCCGTTGTGGACCATCTTGACGAAATGACCCGCGCCCGCGGGGCCGACGTGTCCCCAGCCCTTGTCGGCGGCCGGAGCCAGCGCCACAAAGATGGGCCGCAGATACTCGACCGGATCCTTGTCGCCGCCGATCATCATGCTGTAACCCTCTTTCAGGCCCCATACGCCGCCTGAAGTTCCCACATCGACGAACTGGAAGCCTTTAGCCGTCACTTCCTTGTGGCGGCGCATGGAATCCTTGTAGTACGAGTTACCGCCGTCGATGAGGATGTCACCGGGATTGAGCAGCGGTTCGAGCTTGGCGATGGTCTGATCCACGGGGTCGCCCTGCGGCACCATGATCCAGATGGCCTTGCGGCCCGTCAGGTTTGCGGCGAGCTGTTCGAGCGAGGAGACGCCCAGGTTGCCGGAAGCCGTGAGCCTTGCCACCGCGTCCGGGTTGAAGTCAAAGCCGACCACCTGATGGCCGCCGAGGCGCAGGCGCTCCGCCATGTTGCCGCCCATCTTACCCAGGCCAATCAATCCAAGTTGCATAGACAGAAATCTCCCTTCAGATCATTTCGAGGACTTCAAGGTTTTCGAGGTCGCGGCGCAGGCTTTCAGCGCCTTGAAAGTGGATGACCTTCATACCTTCGTTGGATGCGGCGGCTGTGTTTTCCGCGCGATCGTCGATGAACAAAATCCGATCGGCGGGGCGGCCAAGAATGTCGAGCGCTCTTTTGTAGATGGCGGGCTCGGGTTTGCGCAGTCCCACATAGCAGGAACTGAAGGCAACCCGGAAAAAGGCGCGCAGACCAAAGGTTCTGAAGCGATATTCATTGGCCTCACGGGCTTCGTTGTTGAGCGCCCCCAGGACATACTGATTGGATGCGGCAAGTTGCTGAAGGATAGCCAAAGCTCCATTGGGGAGCGGCTGCGACTGGGCACAGACGGCTGCGAAAAACTCCGTGCGCGAAAAGCTGCGCGGCTCATAGAACACGGTTGCGTCAAGATAGGCGTCAACGGAGATTGCATCGCGCTCCCATGCGTCGTAGGGGGCGGGGTGGCGCGCTTCAAAGGCGGCCTGATCGAGGTGAAACTGATCGAGCACCGCGGCGCGCTCGCGGCGATCCCAGCCGTTGGTCAGCAGGACTCCGCCAACATCGAAGAGGATTACGTCGAAGGGGAGCATCGGCGCCTCTCAGCTTTGCGCTTACGGTTGGACAGCAATCCGTTGCTTCAGACGCCGGCGCGACCTCCGCGACCGGCACAGATCAAGGAATTTGCGCTGCGGGTTATGCGGGACTCTTCGATCCGTCTCCGCACTGATATTTTGCCTCAATGGCGAGAACCTTCTTGAACCGGCGCACAAACCGCTCTTCCCTGGCGATGAACTGCGCCCGGATGAAGGCATCGACAACTTCAAAGGCCAGTGCCGGACCGATGATGCGCGCGCCCAGCACGATCACGTTCATGTCGTCGTGCTCGACGCCCTGGTGAGCGGAGTAGGTGTCATGGCAAATGCCGGCGCGGATGCCCGGGATCTTGTTGGCCGCGACGCAGACGCCCACGCCGGAACCGCAGATGAGGATGCCGCGCGGCGCGATGCCCTGCTTAATGGCATCGCCGACCTTTTCGGCAAAGTCGGGATAGTCAGAGGGCTCGGCGTTGTAGGCGCCAAGATCGACGATCTCCTGGCCGGCCCTGGCAAGGTAGGCGCGCACTTCCTCTTTGAGAGGAAAGCCTGCGTGGTCGGAACTGATGACTAACTTCACGGTGATCCTTCCTGCCGAGCAAGCCGGCAAATCAGCAAGTCAGCGGCTGAGCCGCGTTTGGCGCGCATTCGCCGAGCCAGAGGGTGAGCGGGTTGGCCAGTGCTGACTCGCTCTGCCTTACTTCTTTACGAGTGCTTTGGCCTTTGCGGCGATGTTCTCCGCGGTGAAGCCGAGTTCGGCGAGCACTTTGGGGCCGGGCGCCGAGGCGCCGAAGCGATCAAGCCCGATGACATCGCCATCCAGTCCTACGTATTTCCACCAGCCGAGCGTAGCACCCGCCTCCACGGCCAGCCTGGGCACGCCCGCAGGCAGCACGCTGTTCTTGTACTGGGCCGGCTGCTCTTCAAAAATCTTCCAGCTTGGGAAGCTGACGACGCGCGCAGCGATGCCTTGCGCCGCAAGCAGTTTGGCGGCCTCCACGACGGGCCAGACCTCAGAGCCAGTGCCGATGAGCACCACCTGCGGATTCGCGACGTCTTGCAGCACATACCCGCCCTTGCTCACGCCCGCGTACACATCATGCCGGGCTGGGTCGATGACCGGCAGATCCTGCCGGGTGAGCGCAAGGAAGCTGGGGCCGGTGCGCTCAAGCGCCAGGCGCCAGGCAGCCGCGGTTTCATTGGCATCGGCGGGGCGGAAGTCTGTGAGGCCGGGGACGGCGCGCAACGCCATCAGGTGCTCAATGGGCTGGTGGGTGGGGCCGTCTTCTCCCAGCGCGATGGAGTCGTGCGTGAAGACGAAGAGCGAATGCACCTGCATCAGAGCAGCGAGGCGGAGGGCCGGTTTGCAGTAGTCCGAGAAGACAAAGAAGGTGGAGCCGAAGGGGACAAGGCCGCCGTGTGCCGCCATTCCGTTGACCGCGGCGCACATGCCGAACTCGCGCACGCCGAAGAATACGTTGCGGCCGGCGGGATCGACGTGGAAGTTTGCACCCGGCTTGAAGATGGTCTTGGTGGAGGCGGTGAGATCGGCCGCGCCGCCGAAGAGTTCCGGCACTGCGCCGGCGAGGGCGTTAAGGATAGCGCCGCCGGCGTTACGGGTAGCCTGGGGCTTCTCTGTCGTGAAAGCGGGGATGGCCTTTACCCAATCGGCTTTGCGGATGCCCTTCTGGGTGCGCTCAAATTCGGCGGCCAGATCGGGGAAGGCCTTTGCGTATGCGGCAAAGAGCTGCTTCCACTCGGCTTCAAGGGCGGCGCCGCGCTCGACGGCCTTGCGCCAGTTGGTCAAGGCATCGTCCGGCACGTAGAAGCTCTGGTCCTGAGGAAAGCCGAAGAATTTTTTGGTAGCCGCGGTGTCGGCCGCGCCGAGAGCCTCGCCATGCACCTTGTTAGTGCCGGCCTTGGGGCTGCCGTACCCGATGACGGTGCGCACGGCGATGATGGAGGGTTTACCCGTTTCAGCCTTGGCGGCGGCAATGGCGGCTTCAATGGCGGCGAGATCATTGCCGTCCGCCACGCGCTGCACATGCCAGTGGTAGGCCTCGAAGCGCTCGAGCGCATCTTCGGTGTAGCTGAGTTCGGTGGGACCGTCGAGCGAGATCAGGTTGTCGTCGTAGAAGCAGATCAGCTTGCCCAGGCCGAGGGTGCCGGCCAGCGAAGCGGCTTCATGCGAAACGCCTTCCATGAGATCGCCATCACCCAGCAACACGTAAGTATGGTGATTCACAACCTCGTAGCCGGGGCGGTTGTAAATGGCAGCCAGGTGCTTCTCTGCCATGGCCATGCCGACTGCCATGGCCACACCCTGTCCCAGGGGCCCGGTGGTGACTTCAACGCCATCGGTATGCCCGTACTCGGGATGGCCGGGGGTGCGCGAATGCCACTGGCGGAAACTCTTCAGATCATCCATCGAGACCTTGTAGCCGGAGAGAAAGAGGGAGCCGTAGAGCAGCGCGGAGGCGTGGCCATTGGACAGCACAAACCGGTCGCGGTCTGCCCACTTTGAGTGCGCGGGATTGTGCCGGAGCAGATTGTGGAAGAGCAGATATGCGATGGGAGCACAGCCCAGCGGCGCACCAGGATGGCCGCTGTTGGCCTTCTGCACGGTATCCACTGCCAAGAGACGTAAAGTGTCGATGGAAAGTTCATCAAGAGAAATTGCCGCGGAGCTTGTGGTCATTTGCAGAATCCAGATCCTTTCGTTGCGTTGGCGCGGGCATGAGTAAATCAATTTACTCGGAGATGCTTGCTGCGTTCTTCCCTTTGCATTCAACCGCTACTTCCACATTGTAACCAAGCCAGCGGTCCTGCTCCGGCCAGTGGAAGGTCCAGGAGAGCGTTCCGGCCTGTCCGGGTTCGGTGGCAATGTCGGCGGAAAATCCGGCGCTGCCAAGGCTTCGGCTTTCAGCCGTGTGGACGGTTTGCCAGTTGTCGGCAGACCAAACGAGTTCAAAGCGGCTGGGATCGACGACGCGCAACCTATCGCCAGGGGCCATCCGCTGGATGGGGCGGCGGCGGCTGTAAAACTCGATGCGGCCGTTCACCTGCTGTCTGCCCTCCGGCTGGCAATAGCGCGCATAGACGGGGTCGATGCGGTCAAAGACCTTGCCATCGACGGCGGAGCGCAGCAGCTTGAGGTACTCAGCGTGCGCCCAGACGAGCGGGACGGCGGAGCCGGCGGGTTTGCCCATCTCCAGATGCTGGCCGGGGCGGTCCGGCTCGTCCCACACCTGCTCAGGCAGCAGATGACCTCTGGTGGCAAAGGCTTCCAGCGTGGCGACGAGAGGGGCGATGTCATGGCCGGCGGCCAGTTCATAGTGCGCGCGCTCGCCGGTGAGCAACGGCCAGACGCGGCCTTTGCCCGTGCCCTGGTAAGGGCCGCCATCTTCGCGCTGGCCATAGCCGTCCCAGTTGTAGCGGATCCATCCGGGGCCCTGGGGCAGGCCGCGCTTCAGCACCGCGTCCACCACTTTGAGGGAATCGACGATGAGGGGATCGTCGGCGCGGCGCACGCCATAGCGCACCAGTTCGAGGAAGCCGGCATCGATAATCTCGCGCGCCTCAAACGCAGTGCGCGTGCCGGGCGGGCGATTCTGCAGGTGGAGGGTTTCAGTGCAGCTTCCCTCCGAGGCGTAGGCCTCTCCTGTCTCGGGCGGGCGGATGCGCATAAAGTGACGCTTAACCTCCGGGAGCAGCACGCCGCTATTGGTCGCTGTCCAGTCCTCGATGTGGCCTTCAATCCAATCGGCGAACTCTTCAAGAAAGACTGCCAGTTCGTCAGAGGCGTGGGCACGCAAAATATCTGCCGCGCAAATGAGGCCGGCGATGACGGCGGCCAGGGTGGAGGGCGAATAGCCGGAGTTCTCTTCCCAGCGCTCCTGCTGGGTGATCGGCGCGTAACGCACGAGAAAGCCGGCCGCCCGCTCCACAAAGGGCATAATATCCATCTCTCCGAGGGCGTTGGCTTTCCACAAGCGCCAGGCCAGGATCACGGGAAAGGCGACTTCGTCCAGCTGCAGGCCTGACCAGTAGGGGCGTCCATCCACCCAGAAATTCTGGGCAAAGCCGCCATCGGGCTGTTGCGTGCAGGCCAGGTAGACGAGCGCGTGCTGCGCCGTTTCCGCGTGGCCGCAGGCCAGCAGCGCGGTGGCGGTCTGGACCATGTCGCGGGTCCACACCAGGTGGTAGCCGCCCAGGTCGTCGTCGCCCTTGACCTGCCCCCAGGGGATGGACATGGAGGCGACGAAAGCTCCGGCGTAGGTCTTGTCTTCGTGCGCCAGCAGCAGGTTGTGGCTGGCGCACATCAGCTTGCCGTCATCAGTAGACTTGGCGGCGAGCCACACGGGATTTGCAACGCGCTTCCACTGTTCAATGAAGCGTTCACGCTGCCTGGGGAAGGGCATGGCCATGGCGCTGACGGTCTTTTGCAGCGCGGTGTGGTGGCCCTCACCAATTCCGATGGCGACTGTGCAACTGCGCAAACCCTGAGGACCGCCGTCGGGCAGGTTGAGTTCGCCAAAAAGGGCGAGGTTGCCGTTGGTGGCCGAACCAAACTCCCAATCCATGCGGAAGTTGTCCGTGAGGTCGCGCCAGCCGTCACTGGAGCCGACAAAGCCGCAACTGACGCGGGAAAACCCGCAACTTGCGCCCATGGAAAGCGACCACTGGTTCTTCCATGCCAACAGCATTTTGTGCCCGGCAATGTCGACGGCACGGGCGGAGTTGCCCGCGCCGCCGCCATCCAGGTGCGGGGCCAGCAGGGCATAGACCTTGAGCCGCGAGAGCAGATCGGGGTGAGCCTCAAGGCGCAGGTTGATGAGCACCGCGCACTGGTGAGGGTCGCAGATCATCTCCTTGGTGAGGGTGTAGCGGCCATCGGGATCGCGGTTGATGTAGCGGACGCCAAGGGCCTCAGAGTGGATGGACTCAAAGCTGGAGAGGAGATGGCGCTTTTCTTCGTGGATGAAGGTTTCGCCATCCGTGACGAGAAACTCCATGTCCCGCACCTGGGGGCTATCGATGGTGGGGTGGTAGATCTCATTGAGGATGCCGCGGGAGCAGGTGAACCAGATGCGGCTGGCGGCGGAGTAGGCGGTGCCGACGGCGTCTTTGACGCTGGAGGTCCAGCGGGGCGGAAGGCCGGGCGCGCCAAAGGCCTCGCCCTGCTGCGGAAGCCAGCGGTAGAGTGGTTGGTCGGTCAAAGTTTTCCTTCGAGGGTTGGAGTGAGGAAACGCAAAGATTCCATCGCAAGTGTCACCTATAGGGATGTGCGGAAGCGGCGGAAGGTTTCTTGACAAGTTTTTGGAAAGTCAGCAGCCGGGTACCTGTTTGATGCATCCATGCATGTAGACGGACGCCCGGATGTGGGATGATGGCATTGCCTATGCTGGGCGCCTGGGCCGGTATGCGGCCCCCTTTTGCGACCGATGAGCGGGCCGTCGCCCGTGCCGCGCGGCTGCCTGTCCCCTAACCCCCACAGTAGAATTGCGAACGAAGGAGAATTCCCCGATGGCCTACGAACTTGCACCGTTGCCCTATGACTACGCCGCGCTTGAGCCGTTCATCGACTCCGAGACGATGCATCTGCACCACGACAAGCACCACCAGGCCTACATCAACAACGTGAATGCCGCGCTGGCGAATCATGCGGCGCTGGCCGCCAAGTCAGTGGACGATCTGATCCGCGATCTGGCGGCAGTTCCCGAGGAGATTCGAGGCGTGGTGCGGAATAACGGCGGTGGCCACTCGAACCATACGATGTTCTGGAACATCATGGGCAAGCCGGGCACGGCAGGGGTGGGCGGCGCGCCCACGGGCGCAATTGCCGCCCAGATTTCTGCCGACTTCGGCGACTTTGAGGCCTTCAAAAAGACCTTCAATGAGACGACGGCGAAGCAGTTCGGCTCCGGCTGGGGCTGGCTGGTTTTCACCGGCGGCAAGTTGAAGGTGATGACAACGGCCAACCAGGACTCGCCGCTGAGCCAGGGACTTTATCCGGTGCTGGGCAACGACGTGTGGGAGCACGCCTACTATCTGAAGTACCAGAACCGCCGCCCCGACTACCTGGCTGCATGGTGGAATGTGGTGAACTGGGCCGAGGTCAACAAGCGGTTTGCCGTGGCCAAGGGCTGACGGCAGCGGATGCCCAAAATTGCGGATTGCAGCCCCACACCCCAGCGTGGGTGCGGGGCTGGAGCCGTGAAAAGGGCCTTTATCGTCTTTGGTTCACGAGATTTCTGGTGGCAAATGCCCGCCCGCAGCAACTCTTTGCCGCAAAGTGGTGTCTAAACCAGTGCGATGAAAAGACATGTACGAATCCTCCTGCTTCTGCCGCTTACGGCACTGATCGCCTGCGGCCCCCATTCGGCCACCATGGCCGAGGCCGCCCAATCGGGCAGCTTTACGGTAACCCAGCTCAGCAAGCCGGTTGGCACGGCGAGCTTCCAGTTCACGCCAACGCGGCAGGGCTACAACTCGACCTCAGTGGTGCGCGTGTCCATGAAGGGGCTGGACTATGCGCTGTCGAAGACCGAGCAGCTTTCCTCTGCCAACCAGCTTGAGCACGTGCAGCTGAGCGCGACGATCAACACCTCGGCGGTGAACGTGACGGCGGCTCCGGACGCGGCGCAGCTTCTGCTGAATATCTCTGCCAATGGGCGCAGCACGACGACGCGCCTGGCTGCGCATCCGGCCGCGGTGTTTCTGCCCGACGTGGACCCCGGCGCGCTGGAGACATTGCTTGCGCTGGCCGTCGCGCATAACAATCGCGACGTGTGGGCCATCATTCCCAAAGAGGCGGGCTCCGTTGAGCCGGTCCAACTGGCCACTTATCCTGACGAACAAGGCACCCTGGATGGGAAGCCGATCTCGGTGCATCACATGGTGGCCACCATCGGGAAGGATACGACGGACTTGTTTTCAGGTCCGGCCAACCAGCTTCTGCAAGCGGAGCTTCGGGAACCGGGCTTTGCGCTGGTGCGGCAAGGATTTGTGTTGAAGCCGCCGGCCAAGCCGATTGCGCCGCCGGTGATGCCGAGTGCGCCGCCGAACGGAACCGCGGGCCAGCAGTACCCGCAACAATATCCGCAGCAGGGGCAGCAACAGCAAAATCCGCAACAGTACCAGCAAAACCAGTACCCCCCGCAGCAGTATCCGCAGCAGCAGCAAAACCAGTACCCCCCGCAGCAATATCCGCAACAGCAGCAACAGTAGCGGCAGGGGTCAGACTGCGCGGGCCGCGGCCATGGCCGAAGCCCACGCCCACTGGAAGTTGAATCCGCCAAGGTGGCCGGTCACGTCGACTGCCTCGCCGATGAAGAACAGGCCCTGCACGGCCCGCGACTCCATGGTGCGGGCGTGCAGGCTGTCGGTGTCCACACCGCCGGCGGTCACCTCCGCCTTCTCAAAACCCTCTGTGCCCGCGGGATGAAATGCCCAGCGGTGCAGTGCGCGCTCACAGGCGTCAAGAGCGGCGTTGGTCCAACCGGCAGGCGAGCCCACGGCGGCGAGATGGGCCGCGAGCCGCTGGGGCAACCGATCCGCGAGCGCACGGCGCAGCGCAGGGGCATCGCGCGGCGCGCCCCGTGCGAGCAGAGAACTCAGCAAAGAACAATCGGGCGCAAAGTCCACCACGAGCGGCTCGCCCTGTTGCCAGTAAGAAGAGGCCTGCAGAATGGCAGGGCCGCTGAGGCCGCGATGAGTGACCAGCAGCTTCTCGCGGAAGCGGGGGCCCTGGCCTGCGTGGGCGACCACTTCCGTTGCCACTCCGGTGAGCGCGGTCCAGTCTGCCTCTGCGCCGCCGAGGACAAGCGGCACCAGCGCAGGACGCGGCGGGACGACTGCGAGGCCGAACTGGCGGGCGAGATCGTAGGCGAGGCAGGTGGCGCCGAGTTTGGGGATGGAGAGCCCACCTGTGGCAACGACGAGCGCGCCAGCCAGGCACTCACCCTGCGACGAGAGCACGCGAAAGCCTCTGCCGATGCTGTGAACCTGAATGGAGCGGGCGTTGAGGAGGATCTCGACGCTGCCATTTGCCTGCCTGGACCGGTCGCACTCCGCCAAGAGCATGTCGAGAATGGCGTGGGCGGAGTGGTCGCAGAATAGCTGGCCGAGAGTCTTCTCATGCCAGCGGATGTTGTAGCGCTCGACGAGTTCAAGAAAGTGGCGCGGCTGGTAAAGCGCCAGCGCGGACTTGGCGAAATGCGGGTTGTTGGAAAGAAAGTTCTGCGGCGTGCAATGGAGATTGGTGAAGTTGCAGCGGCCACCGCCGGAGATGAGAATCTTGCGGCCCGGCTGCGCGTTATGGTCCAGAAGCGCCACACGCCGGCCGCGCTGTCCGGCTGCGGCGGCGCACAGCAGGCCAGCCGCGCCCGCGCCTAACACGACGACATCGAACTGGCGCGGGGCGGTGGGCATGGCTCCCGTCAAGAATAGCGGGTCAAGAATAGCGGGTCGGGCAATTCTCCCTAAGCCGCAGGCCGTGACGGAGAAATTAATGTGGCCGTTCCTTTGAAATCAGAATCCGCCACGAGCTTGCATCGCCACGCCGGAACAAGGCGCAATGGAAGAGATGCGTGGGCGCAGCAGCATGGATTTATCCGTGACCGGAAATCCTCCTCAGCTTGTCCGCAGTCAATCCGAAGTGAGTGCGACTGGCTTTGAGACGGCAGTCGGCGGCATTGATCCTGAAGATTTCACTAGGCCGGCTTCGAGTCCAGCCGGAGCGGCGGGGATCCTGCTTAAATGCTGGCGGGACAGGCCGCATAGGAAATCGTTCCCAGGCCCCTTCCCTACTCCAACATCACGTCAGCAGTGACGCTTTCAGGCATCAATTCCTTGGCCAACTCGGCGTCTGCTT
>VFSW01005190.1_pt1 | contig 19306 bp, 19 predicted proteins | sample 5358111 | NCBI WGS metagenome assembly VFSW01 (sample SAMN11554181, study PRJNA540505) | mine drainage metagenome | isolation source: sediment from site ElyBrook_90M | place: USA: Ely Copper Mine, Vershire, VT | collected 2017 | reverse complement strand
CGATTGATGTCCAGCCGACGAAGGTCGGCTTCGCTTTGAAGTGGCGCAGTTTCCAGCTGCCGCTTGGGACTTCGACCAAGCCGCGCGGGTCAATTCGCAATGTTGACGCGAATCTGGCACGGCGTGCCAAAGTTGCCCGTGCTGTCGACAACGGTGAGTTGCAACCAGTAGAGTCCGTTCGGGACCGTTTTCGTCGACCAGAGACTGAGCACATTGTCCGTCACGGGCGTCTCGGAGCGATAGAGCTGCACGTACGCCGTCGCGGCGTCGGGACGATACTCCAGTTTCCAATACGACAAGTTCGGACGCGCCGCCGTGCCGCGGATCTCGATCAAGCCGGAGACGGGGCTGTCCATCGTTGGGAACGCGATGATCGCGCTCTGGTTCGCGCACTGCGCCGATGCCGCGGGGGGCTGAAGCGTTGGCTGGGGCGATGCGCCGGGCGGCGTGGCGGTCGGAACCGCAACGGTGGGCGGCGGAGCGGAAGGTACCGGCGTGGGCGGCTCGATGATCGGTGGAGACGTCGGTGCTTCGACCGGCGTGCCGGGCAAGACGCGTTTCGTTTTCAAGTACCACTGCGCGACCGTTCTAAAGCGGTCGCTTGCCGCGAGCAGCGGCGCGAGCTGAATGCCATGCACGCGGGCATCGACGGCGTAGGTATAGACCGGATAGTACAGCAGCAACGCGGGCACGCGATCGGCAAACAACTCTTGGAACTTGCGATACAGTTCTACGCGCATAGCGGGGTCGTTGGTTTTGCGCGCGGCTTCCAACGCCTCGCTGATATCACGATCGTTCAAGCCGCTATAGTTTTGTCCCAGCCCCGTCCCCGCCGGAATCTGCGTCTGGTGCCAATTCTCGTACTGATCCGGGTCGTTCGACAGCGTCCGCCATTCATACAGCACCGCGTCGAATTGACGCGGGCGCAGCACGTTTTGGACGAGGAGCGATGCCGGCACCGGCTGAACGGCGGCTTTGACGCCAATCGCCTGCCACGCCTTGGCGATTTCATTCGCGAGCGCGATGCGCGTGGGATCATCGGTGGTGATCAACGTGAACGCCAGCGCTTGCTGGTCCTTCTCGCGCGTGCCGTCGCCGTTAATATCTTTCCACCCTGCCGCGTCCAGGAGCGCCTTCGCTTTATCGACATCGTACGGGTACGGCGCGAGCGCATTATCGTATGCCCACGTGCCCGGCTCCATGGGGCTGGCGGCAAGCAACCCTTGCCCTTGCAAGACATCGTTGATCAAATGCTGCCGATCGATCGCGTAGAGGAGCGCCTGGCGAACTTGCTGGTCCTGGAACGGAACTTTGGACAGGTTCAGCAAGACCAGGGAATAGCCGGAAAATTCCGCGTTGTAAAGTTTCAGCGAAGGGAGCGCGCTGGCTTTCTGCAAATACGGCGGCAGAATCCGCGCAATCCCTTCGACCTCCTGCCGATTGTACGCGGCAAAGATCGATTCATAGTCCGGGTAGAACTTGAATTGGATGCGCGAGATGAACGGGCGCGTCCCATAGTAACGCGGATTGACATCCAGAAAAGCATGGCTGGCGGTCAACTCGGTGAGCTGGAAAGGCCCGGTGCCGATGGGATGGCGATTGAATTGATTCTGGAATAATTCCGCCGGCGGAAGATCTTTCAACAAATGCGCCGGCAACATTCCGATGGTGGTATAGTTCATGAACGGGGCGTACGCTTGCGTCAGTTGAAACCGGACGGTTGCCGCATCGATACGCGTCACGGCGATCGTGCGCCAGAACGCCGCGAGATCGGGCGGGCCTTTGTACGCCGGGTCTTGCATCGCGTGGATGGTGAAGAGGACATCGTCGGCGGAAAAACGCACGTTGTCTTGCCAGCGCACGTCGGTGCGCAGCGTGAAGGTGATGATCAGACCGTCCGGGGAGATCGTCCATTGGCTCGCGAGGTCGGGTTGGAGATTGCCGTTCTCGTCCGCGCGCGTCAGCCCGGTGAAAATGAGCGCGGCGAGGTCGCGATCGGTATCGTTGTACTGGCTGTAAATGGGGTTGATGGCGTTCGGGCGCCCGGCGATGCCTTCGGTATAAGTGCCGCCGTAATCGGGTCGCTCTTCCAGGTTCGTACCGAGCGCGAGAAAACCTAACACGATGCTGAGAAAGGCGATCCCCGCGAGGGCGATCAGCACCTGCCAGCGAATGTGCTTCACCTAAAGGTAACCTCGGTCATTTTTACGAAACCGCGATTACGCCCTAGGAATGGACCGCGAGAAACGCGCTGAGGAAAGACATGAGGAGGAAGATGACGGACAAGGCGATGGTCACGTTGAACAGCGTCCGCTCCAGTCCGCGGCGGCTGCGCGCCACCCCAGCGCCGCCGCCAAAGACGCTTCCGCCCGTCTCGCCCTTGACCTGAAGGAGGATGATGACGATGAGCGTGATGGAGATGATGATCTGAATGATATTGAGATAGACTTGCACAGTCGCAATCCTTTTGAAGAGAATGGACGCATTATAGCATCACCCGATACAATCCGCAAATTCTACCGGCTTAGCACATCACAATTCTATGGAGGGGTTGAGCGCTCTCTAGCGCGTTTTGCCCACGAAAGCGGCGTTACCCTGGCATGGCTGTGCGAACTTCACAGTCACGTTCCCGCCAGGGCAAGTGGAGAACGCCTCTCTCCTCAAATCTGTGATGTACTGCAGCTCCCTATTTCCCGTTCAGGATGTGAGCAGCCAGATCGCAACAAGCGCGCACCCCACCCCGGCGATGCGCGTGAGAGACAGGTCTTCGTGCAGAAAAAAGTACGCCAGGATCACCGTGACGACCGGATACAACGCGGAGAGTGGGACCACGATGTTGGCGGGCGCCACGCGCAGGAGCATGTAGAACGTCAGCGTGCCGAGCACACCCAGCACGCCGGCGACGACGCTCAGGGCAATGGGACCGGCTTTCAATTCGAGCGGCAGCATCTCTTTGAACAAGAGAAAGTAGATCGGAAACAATCCAATCGCGCCGAGCTGTCCCCAAATCAGCGCCTGCATTCCAATTTCCTTGGTCACCAGTTTCACGAGGATGCCCCACACGCCCCAGAACACCAGCATCGCCAGTCCGCCCAGCAAAACAGTAAGATTCATCCTTGTCACCTGGTCGTTAGTTGTGAGTCATTCGCCGTTAATCACCCGACGCTAGTCCGGATTCGCGCGATCCAAGAACTCGTGGCAATGACCGCAGCCGATTTTCGGCTGGGCGACTTCCACGCGGTATTCGCGGCAAGCCGCCTCAACTTGGATCTTTTGCAGCATCCCCAGCATCGATTTGCCAACGCGTCCGCGCAGCGCGAGGTTAGGGCAGGCATTCGCCAGCAGAATGTCCGGGACCGGGCACGTCTGGCACAGCGCCGGCTTCCACGACGCGGACGCCGGGTTCGCCTGAATCAGCCGGCATTCTTCCGTCGTCTTGCCGCGAAAATAATCCGCATAGTAATATTTGCATTCTTTGCCGTACGGTGTCTTCATTCTGCGCCTCGATTTATTCTATCACATCACTTTAAGTTCGCCAAGTTGTCCGGCAAGTGTTGACAAATTGTACCCATTCGTGGTATTTTATAGATGATCGAACACTCACTCAGGCGTTTAGATTTTTCCAAGGTCGTCGCCATGCCGCCCTGATCGGGACTGCGCCTTTCCCAGCCGATTCGCCGGCGGACGGACTGCGACTCTGCAAGGAGGCAGACAAATGGAAAAAACGTGGCTCAAGTTCTACGAACCGAGCGTGCGTCCTGCCCTCGATTATCCCCCCGTGCCGATGCACCAATTCCTCGAAGACGCGGCGGCAAAGTACCCTGACCGCACGGCGACGATCTTTGGCAATGTCGTGCATCAGCTGGGCGGGCGATTGATGGATGCCAAGCTCACCTACAAGCAGTTGAACGAACAAGCCAATCGACTGGCGAACGCGCTGACCGCGATGGGCGTCAAGAAAGGCGACCGCGTGGCGCTGTACCTCCCGAACTGTCCCCCGTACGTCATCGGATTCTATGCCATTCTGAAGATCGGCGCCATCGTCGCGCCGAACAACCCGCTCTACGTGCCGCGCGAGTTGGAATTCCAATTGAACGACGCCGGCGCGGAGACGATCATCTGCCTCTCGCGCTTTTATCCGAACGTGCAAAAAGTCCGCGCGAACACAAAACTGAAGAACGTCATCGTCACGAACGTCAAAGAGTACTTCCCGCCTTTCCTCAAAACGCTCTTTAGTCTCGCGGTCGAAAAGAAGGAAGGTCACCGCGTGACACTCGACGCTGGCGACCATTGGTTCCAGGACGTGCTTGCCTCCGCGCCGGCGACCCAGCCGAAGGTCGACGTGAAGCCGGCGGACACCGCGGTGCTGCTCTACACCGGCGGCACGACCGGCGTCCCCAAAGCCGCGGAGATTACGCACAAAAATCTCGTCGCGAACACGCTGATGGCGAAGGAATGGATCGTCCGACCGAACGGAGGACAGGAGGCAGTCCTGACCGCGCTGCCGCTGTATCATTCGTACGCCATGACCACCTGCATGAACCTGGCGGTGGTGATCGCGGGGTCGATGATTCTCATTCCTAATCCGCGCGAGTTGGACCATGTATTAAAGTGCATTGATCGACACCAGCCGACCATGTTCCCTGGTGTGCCGACGATGTACGTCGCGATCAACAACTATCCGGACTTGGGCAAGTACAATCTCAAATCGATCAAGGCATGCGTCAGCGGCGCGGCTGGATTGCCGGTCGAGGTGCAGAAGCGATTCCAAGACCTCACCGGCGCGCGTCTGGTCGAGGGCTATGGGCTGAGCGAGGCGACGCCGGTCACGCACTCCAACCCCGTGTTCGGCGAAAATCGCGTTGGCACGATCGGCGTGCCGTGGCCCGATACCGAAGCGAAGATTGTGGACATCGAGACCGGCAAGAACGAAATGCCGCCGGGCGAATCGGGCGAACTCATCATCCATGGTCCGCAGGTGATGAAGAGTTATTGGAACAAACCGGAGGAAACGCGCCAGACCTTGCGCGACGGCTGGCTGTACACCGGCGACATCGCCGTGATGGACAAGGACGGCTACTTCCAGATCGTCGACCGCAAGAAGGATATGATCATCGTCGGCGGATTCAACGTCTACCCGCGCGAAGTCGAAGAAGTGCTGTTCCAGCATCCGAAAGTTCTGGAGGCGACGGTCGCGGGCGTGCCGGATCCGAAGAGCATCGAGCGCGTCAAGGCGTACGTCGTCCTCAAGCCGGGACAGACCGCAACGGTCGAAGAGCTGATGGCGTTCTGCAAAGAACGCTTGACCGGCTACAAGCGTCCGAGTTACATCGAGTTCCGCGATTCGCTACCGAAGACGATGGTGGGCAAGATTCTGCGACGGCAGTTGGTGGCGGAAGATAAAGTTAAGGCGGCTACTGAGAAACCCGCCGAGCCCAAAGAGAAAATGCCGGCGTAGCAAGAATAAGAATCCCGCGATATGAGTCGCGGGATTTTCGTTTTCCAGGTAGAAGAATCTTAACTCTCGCCGTGAGTTTTTCGTGGGTGGCCCGTGTTATAATCGAAGCAAGGATTGACTGCGCTTGGATGATGGAGGAAGAAAATGATCTCATCGCCAGTGCGCGAAATTCTCGCCTCGTCGTTGACCTCGCGCGAAAAAGAGATCTTGCTTTTGGTTGCTCAAGGGCATCCGAACAAAACTATTGCGAAGATGCTTTGGTTGAGTGAAAAGACGGTGCGGAACCACATCACGCACATTTTGAGTAAGTTGCATTTGAAGCGTCGCGCCCAGCTGGTACGATATGCGTGGCAAAACGGATGGATAGACAAAGACGAAGGCAAAGAAGAATTGTGATCGTCTCGCGAGAGCGCCCATTGCTTTGATGCGGGACATTTGTCCCATCTTTGCCGCGCGCTTACAGAAATGGGACATTTGGACGTTGACTCGGATACGGAAACAGCATATGATATTGAAAGTGCAGTCGTACGTTCGATTTGATGCCGGTATTCCGTGATCTCTTGGCCTAGGAGGTTCAGATGAACAGAAAAATTCTGATACCCGCTGGCTTGGTGCTGGTAATACTAATTCTTCTCTTACCTGCAGTGTTCCAGCCTCAAGGCTTGCAATCAGCTCCGGCACGCACCTCTACGCCCTCACACTTCCTTACACCTGGTGGTCCTACCCCAGCTCCTCAGAAGGTAATCAAGCCATCGCAAGTGAGAGACTTGGCACCAAACGTCAACATAAATGATAAGTACCAAATCATCGTACGGCATCCCAACGGAGAATATGAATGGTTTCTTGTTCCCCGCGGAATGGATTTTGATACATCACTCCTCGGTCCCGGCGACATTATAGATGGGATGTTGCCTGCCCCATCTGGACAGATCCCTCCACAAGTATCGCCTCCACCGCCAGGTGTGTATCCCCAACGCCCACCGGGAACTCCTTCAACGACGCCACCGCCGATTCATAGCCCATAATTGTCGCGTCGAGTTCTTCCGGCAGAATGATCATCAAGGCACCCTACACACCCTAACGCGCACTCCTTGCATAGGAGTGCATGAGAATTGGCTTGACAGTACTGATTGGCTGACTAGATTTGTGTGTAGAAGAGAAAAAATGATCGCTAATAAGCAACAATTCTGGACTGTCCTTCTTCTTTTGCTGATTTTGAGCGCGCTAACCAGCGCCTGCGATGCCACTTCAGTCGAAGTTACAGCTCCAATACCAACGATCACCGCTACGAGGCTGGCAGCACATACGGTTGAGCCAACCGCAACAGTGTCACCTGTGGCAACTCCATTGGCCAGCCCCAAGAACGACTTTCCATTGGCATTGAACAACAATTGGGTGTATCAAACTACGCGATATCAGGGATATCCTATTCCCGAAATCATGACGGCTACGCTGATCATCACCGAAACGGTGGTTGATGTAAAAAGTATCTCATCCTACTTCGTCGCCGAAATCCATCAGGATCAGAGTGCCGAAATGCCTGTGGTTGTCCCCAAAGGTATGGAGGGAATTCTAAGGCCCGCCACATCTAGTGAATACTGGTTGGTGGTCAATAAGAATCGCCTGTACCGTCAGGAAAACAAGCTAGATCTATCCAAACTGAATGAGGCATTAATTGAGCTAATCTTTCCACTCAAACTTGGGGCAAGGTGGTATCAAACCGACGAGAAGGCGCAACTCAATCCCACCTTTGCCGACAACTGGATGCTCCGTAAAGTCACAAAAGTTGACACAGTAGTTGTGCCTGTCGGACACTTCGATAACTGTTTTCTCTTAGAGGAAGAGTGGGCTGGCACCACATTCGCGACATGGTTTTGCCCTAACGTGGGTTTCGTAGACCGAAGGGTAGATCATCACGGAACGCCGGAAGGTTATCATCAAGTCCTCATCAAATATCAAATCAAGAATTAGCCGACCAACAAACAGCACGAGCGGAGAACGCATGTCCCACAAGCACACACGTCTCTCTGGCACGGGACTTTTCGGCTAGTAATCTATCATCCAACTCCTTCAACACTTATCGCATCGCCCACGCGCATCTCGCCGCCTTCCACGACGCGCGCGAGCATCCCGCGCTGACCCTCCATCTCCGCGCGCAGCCCCGGATGAATATCGTCCACCTTCTGGAAGAGCTCCGTAGTTGTCCTATGGGACATATGTCCCATTTTTGTGGTGCGCCTGAACAAATGGGACAAATGTCCCTTGCCATATCGGTAAGAACGGCTTACAATGTCAGCGGTTAGATTGGTAATTGCTGGGGCGAATAATCGTTGACTCAATGCAGTCAGCGATCCTAGCAACTGGTCATGAGGGCCTACCTGTGGTCAAACGATGCGTAGGCTCTGTTTTTTGAGGTTTATTGTGAAATACCTGACCTTGCTAGTTGTCATGCTTTTCGTTGTTAGTTGCTCACAGGTAGCAACGGGTGGACTAAGCGCGAATCCAAGTGTAACTACAACCACACCCATCAGGGCGATTTACCTTGTTCAGAATCCAGGTCAACTTGCCGCAAGTGATTTGCAAGCACACCCTGAAGTGATAATCACAAACACCTTCTCGGACTTCGAGCAGCATGCTCGGACTAGGGTGGCACTTTGGATTGACAAAGACGCGGCGACACTCATCAATGAAAATTGGCTTGACCAACCACCGCAAATGTATTATCCAATAGTCCTGGTTGGGTACAACGACACATTGTATTCCTTTAAATATGCACTCCGTATATGCTGTTTTTCTGGCCCAACCGGCATCGATTGGAGTACAAAAGTGTTAGAGCCCGGTTTCAGTGTAATCCAAAGAGAAGGGGCGAACGGGTTGATTTCAGGTGGCGGTTTCTTACAGGGATATAATCAAACACCCCGCGTTCAAGATATTCTCAAAATCACAAACGCCCTTCTAGACGGAACACTGAAACCGACACCAACGGCGATTATCACGGCATCCACGCCTACGCCACCGATTAAGCCGTAGGGATTGGAGGCCAAAAGGAAAATGCGTAAGCGGGAAACCAAGAATCAGAAGTGGAATGAAGAAAGACAAAAACATGTATGTGTAACCTCTGCACCTGCTATGCCACCAACCCCTATCAAGTAAAAACAAGGAGGCAGAACTATGTTCAAGTTCAAGCTCGCTTTGCTCGTCGCGCTGTTCGTCATTCTGGCAGTCGCAATTCCCACTGTCCAAGCCAGTTCCGCCCATCCGACCTGGATGGCTCCCTACGAACTGGCGCAACAAGGTCTACCCTCCACTATCGCCGGGTACAAAGTGCTGACGGTCTTGACCCCGGACAATACCGCGTGCATGCCCCTCGGTGAGAAACGATTGGTCTTGCAAGCCACGCAGCAGAGTGTTCAAGACTTTCTCCGCGCGATTAACTATGCTACAATCAAGGCGGACCTGGAACTGAAGGGAATGGCCGAGTACACAAAGTGGAGCGCGGCAATCGTCGGACCTGGCACGGGGTTGCAAGACCTGCTCTCCGAAAATGAAAAATGGAATCAAGAGCGACAAAAGTCGGGGTGTACAAAATCCAAACCTGCAGGCACCGGAAGCGACTACCAGGAGTTTAAGGCGCGCGGCAACGGCTACGCAATATTCGAGGATACGGACGCTGGCAGTTTTACCGATGACAATGCCCAATCTGTCTACTTGGAGTCGGAGGGGGCCATAGCTAATCGCACCGGAGCAGTCATATTCCTAAACAACGTGAAAACGGATAACAGCACCTTTTACTTGCTCCAAAATGGGCTCGAATTCTGGCACGGTGTAGGCCGAGCAGTCTGGACCGACACGACCCATGGCTACGTGAATCAAGCTTATAATTTTGCTTACTATGGTGGCTATCACATCTATTGGTTCACGATCACTTACTCGGGGGGCGTTTGGTTTATGTGCGGAGATGACAATAGCAACCCGAGCACCTACGAATGTCATTCTGAACCAAATGGAGTCGGCACGACGCTCGCCCTTGACATTAATACGTCAGTCTTTGTCGAGAATCAGAATACGGACCCCAACTGGTATCAAGGATTCAGCAGTCCCTTCTGGGCCTATGGTGCCACAATTTACAGGAATGGAAATCCCTACTCGTGGTCTACGCAGCACCATCATACGGAGGACAATTGCGCGCAAAATTATGATCCCCACAAGGCGCTAGGCGGAACCCTTATCGGTGGGTACGGAGCCGGTTGGTTCCCGGCCTACATTCCACTACTGTGCCCTTAGATTTAGGTTCTTGCCAAGCGACGCAGAGGTGAAACGATCCGGCTGGGGGAAAATTCGGTAGTGTCCCTGTAACGGGTGAAGGCATTTTGCGGCATCAAGAAAACGCTTGTTTTTCAGATGCTTTTTCAACCTCGAAAGCTTCGTCACCCTTTGTAGGGACACTACCGAAAATTCCAGCCGCATTCTTATTGCTCTCGGATGAGACTATCAGTGCTTCGTTTTAGGAAGGGCAAGTGCTATCAAAGGACTGGGCAAATTTGCTTTTGATCGAAACCAATCGCCTGATCATTCGCACGTTTGTCGTTGATTCAGCCCTCCTCAATGGTTATCGCATCTCCCACTCTCACCTCCCCGCCTTCCACGACGCGCGCGAGCATTCCGCGCTGTCCATCCATCTCCGCGCGCAACCCCGGACGGATGCCGTCGATGAAATCGCACGGCGCGCATGACTTGGTAATCTCGAACACTGCGCCGCCGACGCGCAAGCGCGTGCCTGCCGCGAGTGCCTTTAGCGCGATGCCGCGCGTCGTGATATTCTCGCGCACGCGTGCCGCGCTCAAGCCGAACGCGGCGAGCGTTTCCTCGTCCATGAAGAGCACTTGGCGCGCGCTGCCTGGCTTCGCGGGTAGGTCGCCTTCCAATCCCAGGTCGGTGATCGCACGCAGCGATTGCTTCTGCTGCATCGGTTGACGATGTGCGGGACAAATCTGCAAACTCGTTACCGTGCCGTGACTATCGCCCATTCGACTCTCCCTAATTGGCTTACCCGCGAATCACGCGAATCTGCGCTAATTATTTTTCGCGTCGATTCGCGAGATTCGCGGGTTGATTCGGCAGTATCTCCCAATTCTTTTCGCGCGCCAACGCGGCGAGCTGCGCGTCGGGATACACCGCGACCGGATGCCCGACCATCTCGAACAGCGGCAGATCGCTGATCGAATCCGCGTACGCGTACGACGCGCTCAGGTCGACCGCGATGCCGCGCGCTTGCAGGAATTCGCGCGTCAGCCGATCTTTCTCGATCCCCATGCAGACGCGCGGGCTGACCTTGCCCGTGTAGCGTCCGTCTTTCATTTCGACTTGGGTGCCCACCACGCCGGTCACGCCGAGCGACGCGCCGAGTTTCGCCAGCGACGGCGTGAGCTGTGCGGAGACGAGTACGACGACGTGTCCCTGCGCGACGTGCTCGCGCAACTTGGCTAGCATGTCCGCGCGCCCGGTGGGTTGGGTGAAATCTTCCGCGATCCAGCGAAACGCGGCATCGCCTTCCGCCGCGCTCCAGCCGCGCAGGATGACGCCCATCCGCGCGACCCAGGGCTTGCGAAAATCTTCTTCGCTGATGAGCCGCAACTTGCGCAGCCAGTACAGCGGCATCAGCGCGGCGTAGTAAAGCCGCACGCGATTCTTGCGCCCGTGCGCCGCCGCGTACTGCATCAACCCGCGCCACATGTGCGCGGTGTAGAGCGTTCCATCGACATCAAAAAAAGCGCCAATCATTTACGCCATCCTCCAAGTTGCGGCGATTATAACACACATCGAGGGTGTAGTTCAGTTTGGGGGCAGACTTGGTGCGGTGGCTGGAACCCGCCTCTCTTCACAGCAAAGCCGATCTACATCGGCTCGATCCCAGCCAGCGAAGGCTGGCTTTGCCATGATGTGTAGCGATTTCAATCGCCAGCCTGAAACTTGCCCCCAAACTGAACTACACCCCACATCGAAAACAATTCGCAATCCGCCTTTGTTTGTGATATAATTTGTTCGATTCTTCCACAGGAGATCGTTGACGCTGTGAGGATCGGACACAGAAAGACACCGACGAACGCGGAAGATTTTTCTGCGTTTATCAGTGTTCATCGGTGTCCGATAATTTCGCAAAAGGAGCAGATCAATGGAGATCAAAACTGTTGGCGTCGTCGGCTGCGGATTGATGGGCAGCGGCATCGTCGAATTGATCGCGAAGAACGGCTACCAGGTGGTCGTGCGCGAGATCAACGACGATTTTCTGAACAAGGGTCTCGACCGCATCAAAGGTTCGATGGCGCGCGGGGTCGAGAAGGGCAAGTTGTCCACGGCGGATCGTGACGCGGCGTGGGCGCGCATCAATGGCACGACAAACATGAAAGACCTCGCCGGCGTCGACCTGGCGATTGAAGCCGCGATTGAAAATCTCGATCTGAAGAAATCGATCTTCAAGGAACTCGATCAGGTCACGCGCCCCGACGTGATTCTCGCGTCGAACACGTCGTCGCTCGCGGTGATCGAAATGGCGAGCATGACGCGGCGGCAGAACAAGGTACTTGGCTTGCATTTCTTCAACCCGGTGCCGGTGATGCCGCTGCTCGAAATGGTGCGCTCGTTTCTGACGAGCGAAGAGACGTACCAGACCGCGCGCAAGTTCGGCGAGGGGTTGGGGAAGCAGGTCATCGTGTCCAAAGACGCGCCCGGATTTATCGTCAACGCGCTGCTCGTGCCGTACCTGCTCGACGCGGTGCGGATGTTCGAGAACGGCTTTGCGACGAAAGAGGACATCGATACCGGCATCCGCCTCGGCTTGAACCATCCGATGGGACCGCTGACGCTGCTCGATTTCGTCGGCTTGGACACGACGCTCTTCATCGCCGACGAGATGCACAAGGAACTGAAAGACCCGCGCTTTGCCGCGCCCGCGCTGCTGCGCCGGATGGTGACGGCAGGGTACATGGGTCGCAAGAGCGGCAAGGGGTTTTACGATTATACTGCCAAGTGAGCAGTGGGGCAGTAAGACAGTGAGACTGTAAAACAGTAGCCAGCGGTCAGACGAAAGTGTGGCGGCTGGCTATTGGTTAGGAAAATTGTGGATCCGCCCACCTGGTAGTGTCGGGATTCAACTAAAGCGATACTGGACTGAGCTCAATGAGGAGTTAGGTGATGCACAATCGAAATTTAGGCTACAATGTCTCGCGTAACTCATTTCTCTTGGGTCTGATCGCGCTGGTCATCTCTTTGACAGTTCTGTCTTGCGATCTAGGACTCCCCGTGACTCAGAATACTCAGGCAGTCACACCTGCGACTGGCGCGCAAGACTCCACCGCGCTCTCCCAGGTCGCACAAGCAATCCACGACAACGAGTATTACCTCGCGGCGGCAATTCTTCGCAACACTCTTTCGGGGCAGCCAACGCAACCTCAGTCTCAGTCCTATCTGCAACAAATTGCAGCCCATGTACCGGGCGGCTTGATCACCGATGGCAATCCAGGAACGTATTATCCCTTTGCCCGCGCGGAGACTGTCCCAATGCCCCACTGGCCGCAGGATGCCAATCACTTAGTTGCCGCCTCGGTGGATGGGCAACGCGGTATCTTTACTAAGATGTACAACAACGTCGAGACATTTATTGTAGACTTTGCGTCAGGCACAATGGTGCATTACGATCAATTAGAGCCAATTCCAAGCCCCAATCTCGATCTTACTATCCGACAAGATTTTTCAAAGGATGCTCGAGTGTACGATTTTCGCAGCCAGCAGGAAACCAAATTGTGTGCACCGTACAATTCTGGTTTCTACTGGACACGGGATAGTCGAACGGTTGTGGGTGTGGATGGCAACACACAAACGGTTTACATCATAGACACCCAAAGCGGGACTTGTCCATCAGCACATATTGCTGGGGTCGTCTGGGACGTCGAAGTTTTTACCAGCCCCGACGCACAGAATTTGTGGATCATTACCCCGGGCAGTTTTTCCAGCCAAACCAAAGGGCAATTATTGACCGCGAAACCAGATGGCACTGGGATCAAGAAGGTTGCCGATTTACCCTTTAAGGGAAGAAAAAGCAAGCGCAGTCTCATTGCGCCGGATGGTAGTGCAATTTACGTCGAGGGTTATCTCGTAAGCACGCGATCGGGAATGGCAATTCCGTCTGCGAGCAATGCGGTCGCTTGGGTCGAGCGCGATCCACCCTTCGCCGCACCTGCACAGATCAAGTTGACCAGTTCGCCCTCTGAGGGTCAGCGCGGAACGCGATTTACTTTCCGATTGCAAGGCGGTCCCGCGGGGCAAGAAATTTCCTGGGCAGTGAATACCAAGCCCGGTCAGCCCTATAACTCGTATCCTGTGGCATCGGGCAAAGCCTTGCTGGATCAAACAGGTAGTTTGAGCGACACCAATAAGCAATTTGGATGGAGCACAGACATTAATACCAATGCCACGGCCTATTATCTAACTGTCTACATCAACACACGCCCGATAGCAGAGATTCCGCTCAAGGTAACCGAGCCATAATCGTTTGGTTTGGTACGAGTGAGGAGACAATACGATGAATCAGAATCGCCTAATACGTTTTGCTGCATTAATGTTACTGCTTTTCGAAATGGTTGCCTGCGGGTTACCGCAACTTCTCCCCGACGCGACACCTGCATCCACGCCTGACCGCATTGCGACCAGCGTGGCGGGGACAAGAACCGCCCTCGCAGAAGCGACCGCAGTCGCCGCGACATTGGCGACGGACGGGATTCGAGCAACCCCAGCATCGCTGCCGTACATAACCCCACAAGTTACGTCTCCGCAGGCAACTGCGCCAGCGTCCATGACAGCGATTCAGCACGGCGTGTTAGCAGGGACACCGGTACCACTTTCGTTAATTCCTATTTCTGCAACGAATGTTAGCCAAGTGACTGAACTCGCGCTTTGGGGCAAGGGATATATTAGACAAGTTGCCTGGTCACCAGATGGCAAGTATGTGATAGTCATTTCTACCATTGGTATTTATTTTTACGATGTTGCTACATTGCAGGAAATGCGATTCATTGAGGTCAATGAACCTAACCTTGAGGTACGTTTTTCACCCGATGGAAAGACGATGGCGACTTGGGATGACATTCGGGGCGAGGTGAAATTATGGGATGTGCCAAGCGGTCAACTAACGCCTGCTTTTGTCCGTTCCCCTGACCAACCAATTGATGTGCCAGTAGGGCGAGTGGCCTTTTCACCTGATGGAAAAACACTTGCCTGGAACTCGATGGATTCGAATTCGGGTGACAAAATCAAGCTCTGGAATCTGGCAGATGACCGCGAAGCACGCGCTTTCGAAGTGTACGATTGGGGTGTTATGGTATCTATAGCGTTCTCAACTGACGGGAAACTGCTTGCGTCGGCATCGAATGACCGGGTAATTCTGTGGGATGTACCAAGTGGACGCGAGTTGCATGCATTTCCTGCAGACACATGTTCAGAGTCATCGATAATATTCTCACCTGATGGAAATTTACTCGCATTGGACTCGTGCGACACTATCAATTTGTGGGATGTGGCAAGTGGACGCAAATTGAATGCGTGGCAGCAGCAACATGGAATTTCATTTTCACCGGATGGAAAGGTGTTGGCATTCGGCTCGCAAAAAGAGGTCAAGCTATGGGATGTGGCAAGCGGACGTGAAATACGCAACCTAACTGGACATTCACAGCGAGTGCAAAGTATTTCATATTCACCTGATGGAAATACGCTCGCGTCCGCATCCGATGATGGCATGTTAAAGTTGTGGAATCTGGCAAGCGGATACACCGTACGTGATATTACAGAACACGCAAATATCGTGAGCAAGGTAGCCTTTTCGGCAGACGGAAACTTTGTTGCATCTGGATTCGGAAATACCGTAAAATTGTGGAGCATCTTTAGCGGACGCGATGCGGGTTCTTTCAGTGGACATACCAATACGGTGACGTGCGTCGCATTCTCGCCTGATAACAAGACGCTGGCATCCGGGTCGCAAGATAACACCGTGAGATTATGGGACATGACAAGTGGACGTGAAATACGCACTCTCACTGGACATACTGGTAATCACGGCATATCCATTATCGCATTTTCGCCTGATGGAAAGATGTTAGCCTCGGGAGCAGATGACAAGACCGTGAAGTTGTGGGATGTTAATGGTGGAAGGGAAATACGAACTCTCAACGGGTATGCCGAGACCATTAGTAGCGTAACTTTCTCCCCCGACGGTAAATTGCTGGCATCAGCGGCGTACAGTAACACGGTGAGAATATCAGATGTCAGTAGCGGTCGTGAGACACGTACTATTGACACAGGTAAGGACGAAAGGGTGACATCGCTGGCGTTTTCGCCCGATGGAAAACTGCTTGCTTCAGGCACAGCCACAGCCCATTTTCACACAATAAAACTATGGGATGTGACGACTGGACGCGAAGTGCTATCTCTGGCAGGTAGTGTGAACTCAATCGCATTTTCGCCTGATGGAAAACTCTTATTATTCGATAGCGGTAATGCAATAGAATTGTGGGATGTGGCAACAGGTGATAGGGTACGTTCTCTCGAAGGACATACAAGTAGTGTTATCAACGCTGTGTTTTCACCAGGGGGAACGTTGATTGTTTCAAGTTCTAGCGATGGTTCAATTAGACTGTGGGGAATACCGCTGAAGTAAATAACGACAATTCCGCTCCTTGAAATGAGAAGACACACTACGAATGATTACGGGTGGAGAACAAATACACGCCGACCACACCACACGCGCAGTTTTCCGGTGCAGATAGTTGGCGTATTAAGACTTGCGGTAAAAAGTCAAGGGGTTGCTGAACGAATTTAAGACGAGTTTTGAAAGTACGTTTCGATTGAAGGGCGCGTCGAACTAACCGAACCGAAATCCAGTTTTCCGTCGGTGCAACTCCGGGATGCGGTTGTTGCAGGCAAGCCCGTTACTGGACTGGTGCCGCCTCCTCGGATTGCACCGCTTGGGGTCTCACATAAGTCTGATTCTTCGTGAGCAGGGCAAAGACCAAGCGAACGAGCTTGCGAGCGGTCAAAACGAGTGCGCGTTTGTGTTGGTGCTTGGGCACTTCATCGTACTTGCGCCGATAGTAAGCTTGGTATTCCAAGTTGTGTTGGCGCATCAGGTTCGCCCCTTCGATCAGGTAGTAACGCAGATACACATTGCCCGATTTGGCGAGGCGCGTTTCTTCGGCGACAAACTGACCCGAGGCGTGCTTGCGCCAGACCAGGCCCACAAACTTGGCGAGTTGCGGGTCACCGGGAAAACGATGGATGTCGGCAATCTCCGCGCTGATGCCGGCGGTGATGACGGGGCCCAACCCCTGGACGGAGAGCAAGGGATTGGAAATGCGTTCCATGCGTTGGGCGATCTCGCGGTCGAGTCGGCGCATAAGTTTTTCGAGATCGCGGATGTGCGTCCAGGCGACTTGCAACACGACGGTGAGGGCGGCGTCGAGGTCGGGCGTCACAGGGAATGAGTTTTGCAAGGTGCGCTGAACCTGACGGGCCGTGGCTTGTGGATCATCGAAGTGCTTGCGACCATATTCCTGCACCAGGTCCGTCAACTGGGTGAGCGACAGGGCGGCGATTTCCGCGGTGGTGAACTCGGTGAGCAGGGTCGCGCTGGTCGCACCCCAGACGTCGCTGAAGGGCTGGCCGCGGTGCCACTCGCTAGCTTTGACGAAGACACGGGTGAGCGCCCGCAGTTTCTCTTGCGCGATCTGGCGTGAGAGCCGATAGCGATAGCGGGTGAGCATCCGCAATGCCAGCCACTCACTCGATGGCACATAGGACACGGGCAAGTGCCCAAAGCGCAGGCGTTCAGCGACAGCGAGTGCATCGTGGTCGTCATCTTTGATCTCGCTGAGAGTCACGCCCTCTTTGAACTTGGCGACCAGTTTGGGATTGAAGCAGACCCAGACCGGTTGAAACGGTGTCAGGGCAGGGCTCTGTTGCAGGTAGACGTAGAACGGGAGCCAGAACAAGCCCGTGGCTTCCAACCCGAATTCGAGATGCGTGTAGCCGTGTTGGGTCAGCAGTTGGACGAGATGGGCAATGGCTTGGTCGGCCCCGGGGCGATTGTTCTTGACGATGAGCCGTTGCCCCACTTCCTGTCCATCCGTTTTGTCCGTAGCGCGGAGAAACACTTCATCTTGGTGGATGTCCCCACCGACACAAAGAATGGTGGGCATTCAAAACCTCCTGTAGAGTAATGTCGTTTCAGCGGGAGTGTGGGTGTCCCAGGGAACCGAGTAGCTCAACAACCTCGTCGGCTATGAGAACTCAGGCGGAGCCCTGACCGCACGGGAACAGCTTGCGAGTTAGAAGGACCGCTCGGCGTGGGTAACAGTCTTTGACAAGAAGTCACGTGCCAACATGGAGACTAAGAACTGCCCACGTGACCCGTCGAAACGCAGAGTCATTTTCTCTGGGACACCCTGTTCGTGCAAATCTATTATACGAGGAGACCACAGAATGACCTTGCCCAAAGGAACGAGAATAACGCTTTCTGGCACACCGCCTACCGTGCTCGTCTTTGATGATGACGTGCTGGAATGTTTCTTTACTGACGGAAGCACGCGGATTCATGTCATCCACATCAAAGGAATCGAGTTAGCCGATAACAAGGGCAAATACTTGATGACCATTCATTTGCTGCGCAAGGACCTCTTTATCTGGGTCGACGAAAAGCAGATTGCCCCCGTCAAAGAGTTAGTTGACCAGATAAAACAAGCCATCTCATCATCCCAAGCATGAAGCGATAGAAATCAACAACCATTCTCAGCATGACGAAAGGAGTCCCACCCATGCCCAAGCAACTAGCGAACGACATCAACATGTACTATGAGATTCACGGCGCAGGTCAACCGCTCGTGCTCATTCACGGTCTCGGCTCAAGCACACCCGACTGGGAATTCCAAGTCGCAGAATTCGCCAAATCGTACAAGGTCGTCACGTGCGACCTGCGGGGGCACGGTCAATCCGACAAACCCGCCGGACCTTACAGCGTGCCGATGTATGCGGCTGACGTGTCTGGTCTCCTCCACGCGCTGAGCATTTCGTCCGCTCACATCGTCGGAATATCGCTCGGCGGCGCGATCGCGTTTCAATTCGCCATCGACTATCCGACAATGGTCAAGACACTCACTATCGTCAATAGCGCGCCGACGCTCGGCGAGCCAGAACAAGCCGGTCCTGCAGTTGAACGCCGCGTTGGCATCGTTCAAAAATTGGGCATGCGCGCGATGGGTCAAGCGCTTGCGCCGAATCTATTTCCCAAGCCAGAACACGCCGCCTTGCGCGAGTCCTTTGTCGAAAGCTGGGCACAAAACGATCCGAACGCCTATATCGAAGCGACGCGCTCGATGCTGGGCTGGAACGTCGTCGGCAAACTCGGTTCGATCCAATGCCCAACGCTTGTCATTGCCGCCGATCAGGATTATTCGCCGGTCGCTGTCAAAGAAGCATACGTCAAACTGATGCCTAACGCGCAACTCGTGGTCATTCCCGATTCGCGTCATGCGACGCCCATCGAACACCCCGCCGAATTCAATGCCGCGCTCGCGAAATTCCTAGCTGAGCATAGCTGACGCAACATGCGCATCGATAATCGCCGCAACAACGAACTCCGCCCGGTGAAGATCACGCCGGGCTATATCGATTACCCGGAAGGCAGCGTGCTGATTGAAGCCGGCAAGACGCGCGTGCTGTGCGCGGTGAGCGTGCAGCCGGGTGTCCCCAAGTGGCTCGACGGGCGCGGGCAGGGCTGGCTCACCGCCGAGTACGCGATGCTGCCGC
>VFSW01005189.1_pt1 | contig 19307 bp, 19 predicted proteins | sample 5358111 | NCBI WGS metagenome assembly VFSW01 (sample SAMN11554181, study PRJNA540505) | mine drainage metagenome | isolation source: sediment from site ElyBrook_90M | place: USA: Ely Copper Mine, Vershire, VT | collected 2017 | reverse complement strand
ATAATAAACATTGTAATTTATTTTAAAATAATAATTTTATTTTTTATTGTGTCACGTCCATGCCCACGACTGCGGATTTTTTCAAGCAATTCATCGAGTGGTATAGTAGCGACACAGACGTGTCTGTCAGCGCCACCGTAATACACGGACACAATGCCATTGTTAAGAATAGAACCACAAGCATAGACAACGCCGGGCTTGCCGTCATTTTCATACCACATATCCGGTGCCAAAATTGGGTACGGCGAACGAGCGATTATTTTTTCTGGATGATGTAAATCTAAAAGTAGCGCGCCGAGCTTATACTTATCCGGCTCAGACTGCTCGTGACCATGATAAAACACAAGCCAACCGGCGGGTGTTTGCAAGGGTGGTGGCCCAGCACCACGAGTGCGCGTATCCCACCGATCGATATTTTCCGCCAGCGGCGGCAAATCGAGCGGATTAGTGCTTTGGATTGTTCTCTGGCCGGAGACAAGCTCCTCTAGAGAGTCGACATATTCAACACGCACTTCCGGCGCCACACTATGAAGAATAGCAAATTTACCGCCAATTTTACTGGGAAAAAGCACCCAGTTTTTATGGCGCTGTCCAACTGGTGAAATAAGAAGCGGTTCTGTCCAGCGCCAGCGCTTATGCAAAAAATCTTCTCGATCGATAGAGCTTACGCCCATACGAATAGAATGCCAATCGTCAAATGCGGTAAACGTCAAATAAATTCGATCAACTATCTTCACCAGCCGCGGATCTTCAACACCGCCCCAGCTGCCGCCTGAAGGATAGATCGTTGGGCCATAGTGCCGCTCCGAGATTTTGGTAACTGATGCGACGTTTGGCAACGCAAAGACCGGCTCTGGTGAACGCTCGTCAAAATGCAGCCCGTCCTCGCTGGATGCATAACCAAGCACCGAAACACCATGCTTACCAATAGCTCGATATAGTAAATGCACTCGCCCACTATCATAAATAGCGGCTGGGTTAAAAACCGCTTCAGTTTCCCATTCGTGATGTGGACGAGACATAAGAATAGGGTTCTCATGATGTTTGTGCAGAAAACGCCGCTCCTCGGGAGCTGTAAAGAAAAATACCGACCGTGGAACAGGCACAAACGCTCGAATAATTGAACCGTCGGCGGCACTCCAATAGAGCGCCATTTCGGCCGCGCCGGTAGCGTTTTCATCAAACGCCGCGCCGAGCGGCACAATCGCGCCTTCGGCGCTATACACCAACCCTTCCCAAACAGGAACAGCGGAACGCCACAAGACTTTTTTCGGATCGTCAGCGGCAAAAAGAATTGCGCCGGCAGCGAGACGCGTTAGCGGCCCTTCTTGTCGCGACGCGTCATAAATAACCAGAAGCCCCTCCTTCACTCGACGACTTCCAATGAGCGTGATTGGCCCACTATCAAAAGCATTGTGTCGCGAAGTAAACAAGAGGTCTCGCTCATCGTTCCAATGTTTAAGATTTGCCGATGAAGCACTTGTTACAAAAAGCCCAGAACGATACACCCAATAACGCCGCGATGAGGCGGTCACAAAAACCGCATCGGCAGACGAAGTACCTATACCCTGTTCTTCTATTGGAATCACTCCCCGAACCAACCACGAATAAATATCGTGAGCGGTCGCAACAACCAATTCCCGCTTCCCTCGTGCCGCTTTTATATACGTCATCGTCCAGTTATCACCATCAACAAAAAAACGAAACCTGGAGCAGACGCGCGGATTTTCCTTTACGCCATTAGCATAACGAATAGAAACTTCTTTCCCTAAAAGACCAAAGTGGCCATCTAATTCTTCCCAAAGAATGGTCAGCGTTGTCTTAACAGCGCCCTCCCGTCGGACGAAAAGACCTTGTGTGTTGTTGTACACTAAGACACCGAGCGGTTGGCAATCCTTGAAACGAGGTATCGTGTGTGAACGAATAGTTTTAGACCGAACCATTGGGCATATTCTCGCTTTTAAGCTCGACCATATTTATCTTCAATTCGTGTAATATCATTTTCATCAAAAAAACCAAACGATATCTCAAGAATCTGACACTCCTCTTTCTGGCTGGCGATGCGGTGATTAATCTCTCGCGGAATGTAAAATTCATTTCCAGGCGCAGCCAGTACCTCATTCTCATTAATCGTAATTAATGGATCACCCGAGAGCACGCGCCAAAATTCGCTCCGACCAGCGTGATGCTGCAAACTAAGGGCTTCACCTGGTTTAATAACGATAATTTTTACCGTACATGGTTCATTGAGAACAAATTGTCGAAACGAACCCCACGGCTTTTCCACCATTATCGGCTCACGCATCATACAGATAGTATACACCCGTATTTTTTCTTCACGCCACAACTGTGGATTACTTCAGTATTATTGCCAGCGGCCGCGCTTGGCTGGCGAAAGACTTGAAGCAAGAATTTTCATAATTTTGTTGCCCACTGCGCGGCGCGTCTCGCGTAAATTTTTGTATTCTTCATGTTCAACATTGGAAAGAGTACTTTGTCGCTCCGCCAACTCAGCAAAACGGTTTACAGCAGGGAGCGGCGACACAGTAATCGCTTCATGAATGTGAACATGCATAGCCGGCCTCTTAAAAAAGATATTCATCTTCTGGAGTAACGTGCCGTCGGAAGCAATCTCCGTAACGCCAGCTGGCGTGTCGGTTTTGACTTCAACACTAACCGGTAGAATCACGCTATTAGGTGTGATTTCCGAAAGATAGACAGCGCCATAGCCAGCGAGCGAAGGTAATTTCCAAGAGAATGTCTGATTGTGCGCGGCAATAAGGACCGCACCTCCCGCTTCCAGCGCTTTTTTCATTGGTAAATAATCAGCCGGAGCGAAAAGTGGCCGGTCGCTGCTCGGCACCAAAAGACTAGATAATTTTTCTTCAGGAATGTTATATGAAAGGGAAAGAAAATTTTCATATCCAGCAGCTGTCATCACTATGTTTTCAATCGGCCGATACAAGGGCGCGTGGTGGGGTGATTTGTTGACAACTTTTAAATCAACCAACGGCGCTAAAACGCGCACCGCCGCCAGCATGTCTAAATTGGAAATATGACTGGATACTAATATGAGGCGTTTCTTATTGCTTAAAACCGTTTCAATATTCTCCTTGCCGCTTAGCGTTATTTTGCCGATTATTATAGACGTACAAAAATTCCAAACCGCGCGCAAGCGTAATGAGGTGGGACGCATAGGTACTATATAAATGGTTTTAACTAGATTTGTCAATTTTGCAAAAAAATTAGATACTGAACAACGTGACTAATAAAAGTCCTAAAATAAGCCGCGAAATAGACATATACAAAGAAGCGATTCTCATTGCGCAACTGGCGTTAAAGAGTCGGTTTGCGCGACCTCGATCATATCCGGGAAGTGCTGGCAAAATACTTATAATCAATACGTGTCTCATCGGTGAATTTGTCGCTTCCCTACCAGCGATTATCGCTTTCATTGAAAAAAATCCGGACACCATCATTGATATTTTAGTTACTCCGCCAGTTAAACTCCTAGCAGAAAAAATAATTGGCATTCGCTCGGTCTTTACTGCGAAGTCGGTTTTTGAACGACCTAATGAGCACCAAACAGCAGCTGATCGTAATTTTGATGTCTACGAGAAGACTATTATTATGCTTCTTAGTGGAGACAGTTACGCTTTGCTTAGGCAGATAAAAACTGAGAAGATTCAACTACGTTTTCAACCACTCTTACGATATGGACTTCATTTAGGCTGGTGTTTACTTCTAGGAAAAACGCCACGACCATGGGCTTCTGTTGATTTTGCCCTACTTGATCTCGTTCCAACAAAAAACCCAACGATTGCTTTTGATCAATCATTTGTGTTTAACCAAATCGACAAGCAACGAATACGCTCTCTGCCTATTCTACAGACTAGCCAAAAAAAAATTCTCATTCATACAGGTGCTGGTTGGCTTATGAAGGCTTGGAAAAATGACCGGTGGATTCTGTTACTCAAAGAACTCTGTAGTAAGGGCGATTTTAGATTTATTTTTATCGGCAATAGTGCTCGAGAAAGAGAAGATTATGAATACATTTCTGAGCGATTGTCATTCCCAGTATATTCTCTTATTGACCACACTACGCTTCCCGACTTGCTGCTTTTAATGCGTGAGTGTCAGTATTTTATCGGCATTGATAGTGGCATGCGCAACTTGGCGCACATTACCGATATACCAAGCATTACTCTCTTAGGGCCAGCACCACATATGTATCCGCCATTAAACAGGCGCGATATCGTCATCGACAAATCAGCAGGTCGCGGCGTTCTACAATATTTTATTGCCACAAAAAATCCGATTGTCGATAAGATTAGTGTTCATGACGTTCTTGAAGCGTTTAACACTCTTATGCAGCTTCCGTAGAGCGAGCATCATCTACTTAAGACGCGTGCTAGTGTTGTACGTGTTTTTTATTTAAGTATTCGGCCACTTTTTTATAAATAATAAACACCCCAAGAGCAACAGCTAAAATAACAGCTAAAGCAAGATAAATATTATTTAATGCCCTCCCAATAATTACGTACGATTGACCAAAATAGTAGCCAATAGAAGCGAAGAAAGCGACTTTTACCAATGCGGCAATCGTAATAACGGCGAGATATTTTTGTACATCCGTCCTCGTGGCGCCGGCTGTAATCAGAATCGCCACATTAAGCACGTCAACAACCTTGCCAAAGAAAATCGTTTTACCAAGATGATTCTTGAAATGCTGTTTAGCATAGCGTAATTTTTCCTCGGTAATACCCACATAATGTCCGTAGCGCAGAATCAACGAATACCGACTGACTCTGCCGACCCAATACCAAACAAGATCTCCAATGACGTCTCCCGCCACGCCAATTATATACACTAAAAAAATATTAAGAAGACCAAGTGAAGCCAAAAACGAAGCAATCACAATGACAATAGGCCCTTCAACTATAGCAATCGGAAAAAGGATGAGGTATTTATATGTTTCGAGAAGGTGAAGAAAAATAGTCATTGTTACGTGGCCACCGAAGTGTCAACGTGCGTCAACGATTCTTCCCACGTGACACCGACTTTTTTACCAGGGTTAAAAATATTGTCGGGATCAAAAACGCGCTTCGTTTGCTCGAAAAGCGCGTAGACGGCGTCGCCGTACATTTGTCGTAGAAAGCCCGAGCGGACAAGGCCATCATTATGCTCGCCGGTTATAGAGCCGTGATACTGAAAAATGAGCGTGTTAACCAGTGGGGCTAATTCGGCAATCATCTGTTTTGATTTTGGATCGTGCAAATCCATGAGTGGAATAATATGGAAATTGCCATCGCCGACGTGACCGGCAATAGTATAGGTCATTGGATATTTATCCATAAGAGCGTAGAGCTTCGGCAAGAATTCTGGCAAGTATTGTGGCGCCACCACGAAATCGTCAATGAAAGGCGCGGTACGCAAGCCGTGGACGTGTGAGCGGAGCATATTGAAACTTTCACGGCGAATGGTCCAGAATTTTTGCACTTCGCGAGGCGATTGGGTAATGCGCGAAGGAGAGCTAAATTCCTGCTTGGCGAATTCACGCACGCTCGCCTGCGCTTTTTCGGCGGCAGCCAACGCACCAAGGTCGGTGTCAGCGGTAAATTCAGCCATCACAACAAGCTTCGGCATACCACCAGTCAAGACCGCCCAAAATTCTGGTATAAATTGAATGGCTAAATTAAGTAAATTACCTTTCATTCGCTTAATCATCACTGGGAAAAATTTTACCGCCAGCTTAAAAGTGTGATCGTCATACGATTCGAGACTTTCCGGCTTAAATTGAAGCAGATGATTAGTGATGTCGGCCAAACGATTCATATCTTTCAAAAACAAAACCAAGAGGCGCGAATGGGTATGCGGCCGAACTAGTCGAAATTTTATTTTAGTGACAAATCCGAGCGTACCCTGCGAACCGACGAGCATTTTAGTAATGTCAAAAATCCCCTTCTCTGTATCAAGTACATTCCAAAGATAGTAACCAGCGGAATTTTTACTGACCGTCGGTTTGGCGTTCTTCAAAATCTCAGCATTCTTTTCCACTAGTCCGCTCATTTGGCGATAAATGTCTCCTTCCAGCGTCGCAAGCTTCTTCTTTTCTTCTAATTCGGCAAGCGTCAGTGGTTTAAAAACATATTCATTACCATCGCGCAAAACCATGCGTAATTCAGCAACATAATCTTCGGTCTTGCCATAGAGCAATGTTTTCTCGCCGCCGGAATTGTTGGAAACAATACCGCCGAGCATACAAAGCTCACGCGAGGCTGGATAGGACGGGAGAAGTAAATCTCGCTTAAGAGTCGCTTTTTCAAAATCACGATAAAAAACGCCCGGTTCGGCAATTGCCGTACCGGCCGTGGCTATTTTTTCATGAACACCGTTATGCGCACCTTTAACAGTTATCTCCCCCGCTTCTTCGTGAATATCACCTATGTGATTGAAATGGCGGCTGAAATCAACGGAAATGGAGGATGTCAACGTTCCTCCACTCATATCAGTGCCAGCAGCCCGAGCAGCCAAAGAGATATCCACTCCTTTTTTCTTCTTTTCTTCAGCCCAGCGCACCAATAACTTCACATCATCGACATTCTTGGGAAAGATAACTAACTTTGGCTTAATAATAAAAAGGCTCGCGTCCTTACTGTGGCTCGTCAACGTTGCTTCGTCGGCGGCGATTTCGCCCTGAAAACCAGCTTCGCTGAGATCATTCGCCAGTGCTGAAGCAGAGGTATCATCTGAGTTCATATGTTAGTATTATAGCACATCTCTTTTTATGTCATTGGCCTTCCTATTTAAAATATTCAGTTTCGTGCCGATAATAAAATATCCCCTTATCGTCGTAGGCGCTCTTCTAGTAGGACCGCTCATGACCATGATTAGCGGCATTTTTATACGATTAAATACTCTTGATTTAGTTCCGGCTTATTTTGTACTGATAGCCGCCGATCTCATCGGCGATATCGGCTGGTATTGGATTGGCCGCGCTTGGGGCCGGCCGTTTATTCGAAAATTCGGAAAATATTTTTCTATCACCGAAAATCACGTTGTCACTCTAGAAAAATTCTTTCATCGTTTTCATGACCGCATCCTTATTATATCCAAACTAACGATGGGATTTGGCTTCGCCGCCCTCACCCTTTTCACCGCCGGCTTTAGCCGAGTGCCGTTTCGTCGCTACCTTCTCCTAAATGCGCTCGGTGAATTCTTCTGGACGGCGTTGTGGTTAGCAGTCGGCTTTTTCTTTACCGACCTTTTTGTCCGAGTAAATACTGTGCTCAGCCGAATCGCTGTCACCGGCGGCATTATTATTTTTTTCGCTGTCGTAGTCGGCGTCGCCAACTACCTTCGCCGGCGACTCTTGCAACAAAATCAAAATGATATCAATAATCATACCAACGCTTAACGAAGAGCGGATAATTGCATCCACTATTGATCAGTTTCGCGGTATCCAAGCCGTGTTATTTGAAATTATTATTGCCGATGCCGGCAGCACTGACACGACAATTACGCAGGCACATCAAGCTTTTGGCACGCTCCCCGGTCACGTCGTTAATTATCCGACCGGCGCCATACCTACTATTGCCGCCAATCGAAACAACGGCGCAAGTTTCGCCCGCGGCGACATTTTTCTCTTTATGGACGCTGATGCTCGATTAGAAAATCCAGAAAAATTTCTTTTACAAATTGAAAAGCGATTTCAGAAAAACCCCCGACTTGCGGCCGTTATTCCGCGGCTAGCGCTTTATAAAAATATTTCAAGTTTCCTCGGTCGCGTCATTTATGCCGAAATTAATTTTAATTTTTGGCTAATGAATAATATCCTCGGCATTGGCGGCGCTATGGGTAAATGTCAAGCCGTCCGCCGCGCGAGTTTTGAGCACATTGGCGGCTATCGAAAGGACCTACCCGCGACCGAGGATATGGACCTCTTTTTCAGATTGCGCCGCTTTGGACAAACTCGTTTTGACGGATCACTCACTGCTCGATTATCAGCGCGCCGCCAACGGACACTCGGCTGGTTCAAATGGTTATTTATTATCAACCTTGATCAAATTTCCTACCAATTCCGCAAGAAAGTAGTTTCCAAAGCGTGGAATCGGATTGGATAGAACGACGCGTACAAAATATTAGTGGATAAAAATCTGCACCAGTGACAACAGATAATTCCAACCGCTCTGCATTCCCTGAACAAGAAGTTGCCAAGCATATTGGAGATTGGCTTGAACGGTCGGCGATGAAGCGACTGTTTGAATATTTATTTTAAAATAACCAAGCAGAACGATAGCGGCGATAATTAACAAGATGGCCGTGATAAAACCGCGACGAGGATACGGAGTCATAGGTGTTATAATACTATAAAAGTGTCTCAGCTGTCACGAGTCGCTTAAGTGTTTCTTCTTTGCCCAAAATAGACGCGAGAAGGAATGGGTCAGGCGAGCGTTCGCGGCCAGAAAGAGCGTAACGCATTGACCAAAGGACTTCTCCCCTACCCTCTGCCTCGGCATACGGCCAAATAGCCATTTTGAGCGTTTCAGAGCCAAATACAGTGCTATCTATAGCTACCAAAAGTGACCGAATATGCTGAAAATGAGCCTTGGTTTTTTCCGCTGGCGTGAGCTTCCAATTGATTTTAGCTGGGTCAAGCACTGGAGTTTGAAAATAATATTCTAACTCACCGTCTGCGACCATTTTTTGCACATCGCTAATAACGCTCATACGCTCCAAAATCACCGGAAAAATTTTGGGCAACATTTTTTCCACGGAGTCAGCCGGATATTTTTTTATGAGGATTTCTTTTATTTCCGTTGCGAGCGCGTCAGTCGGTAGTGTTTTTAAATACTGTTGATTGAACCAGCGTAGTTTTTCTTCGTTAAAAATGGCGCCGGCTTTTTGAATTTTTGTCAGATCAAATAATTGTATGAGTTCTGCTAGAGAAAATAATTCTCGATCACCCTGATTGGGATTCCAGCCAAGGAGCGCCATGTAGTTTACGATAGCGTCGCGAAGATACCCTTCATGTATATAGTAGCGGAGTGACACTCGATCGCCGTGTTTGCGCTTAGAAAGCTTTGAGCGGTCGGCGGCCAGAATAAGCGGCAAATGAGCATACGCGGGTCGCGGCGCGCCGAGCGCTTCCTGAATGAGAATTTGTCGCGACGTGTTGGAAATATGATCTTCGCCGCGGATAACGTGCGTGACGCCGCCGAGAAAATCGTCGACGACGACACTAAAGTGATAGAGCGGCTCGGTCAGGCTGCGCGCGATGATAAAATCACCGAGCGGGGCGGTGTCAAAGCTAATGTCACCGCGAATTTCGTCGTGGAACGTGATGTTCTGACCCGGATTTTTTAGACGAATGACCTCCGGCCGATCGCCCTCTTTTTTTATTTCTTCTTTCGAAACATAGGCCGCGCCGGCGGCGATAAGTTTTTCCAATTGCTCTTTATAGAGAGCGGTGCGATCAGACTGACGACTGTACTCATCCCATTCTAAGCCGAGCCACTGTAAACTTTCAATAATGTCTGTTTCAAATTCTTTTTTACTGCGAGCTATGTCAGTGTCTTCAATCCGCAGCAAAAATTTTCCGCCATGATGACGGGCAAATAAATAACTAAACAAAGCTGTCCGCACACCACCGACATGGAATGGCCCCGTTGGGCTCGGCGCGAAGCGGGTGATAATCTGGCGATTCATAATTAAGAGAGTATATCGCGGTTTGAATAAAACAAAAAGCCGCATGGTCACCCACCATACGGCTAAAATTTTCGTTAATCTCTAGAAGAAACCCCCCATCGTAAGGATAGCATTAACAACCATAAGTCCAGCAATGAATCCGATAATTGGAATAATCAGCAAATGTTGAGGATTAAAGAAATATTCCCCAATAACCGCTAGTGTTATTCCAGACACTATTCCACCCACAAGTGAAGATACTATTTTCAATCGACTAGTCATAAATTACTCCTTTAAAAAGACCCAAATATATCAAAACTCTTTTCAAATAGTACCACATTATTACTGTACAAGTCTGCCCTTAGACTGCAGCAGCTATTTTTCGTGCGCCAGTGCTAGGCCGATAATTTCTTTGGCGATAAGCTCGGCAGCGTCAGTGCGCGCGAAGTCGGTTGCCGCTTTTTTCATCGTCTCGCGCTCGGCTGGTTGGCTCATTAATTTATTCACTTCCGACACGAGAATGTTTGCTGAAAGGTTGTTCTCTTCTATGACTATCGCCGCACCAGTGCGAGCATAATTGTAGGCGTTTTGACGCTGATGGTCGCCATTAGAATCGGTAATAGGAATAATAATCGCTGGCAATCCCCAAGCAGCAATTTCAAAAAGCGTCGAGCCTGCCCGAGTGATGACAATATCAGCTGCGCCCGCCGCCATACGCAACGCCAAGACATCAAAATCGGCAAATGGCTTGTAGCGATCTTTGTGCGCGCTCCCGCCCAAAACAACATCGGCTAGACCTTTCGTCTTTTGGAAATGAGCAATGCCAGTTTGGTGAATGATCTGGTACTTTTCCACCAGCTGCGGCAATGCATTAACAATATAGTCATTAATGCGAAGAGCACCTTGAGAACCGCCCAAAACAAGAATGACAGGCAACATTGGCGCAAGCGAGAGAAATTCTCGGGCGCCATCGTGAACTGGATACAAAAGCTCCTGACGAATGGGGTTGCCGGTAACCGCGACTTTGTCTGACGGAAAAAATTTTGCCGCTTCTGGATAAGATACGGCTACTCGAGTGGCAAAACGGCCGGCCCAGCGATTCATTCGACCGGGAACACTGTCGGATTCGTGAATGATAACTGGAATACCTAAAAAGCGCGCCGCCCACAAGACCGGAAAACTCACATAGCCACCTTTGCCAAAAACAATATCGGGAAAAATAAAATACAGTGACCAAAGCGCCGTCAGTAGACCCCAACCAGTCCGAAAAAGATCAAAAAAATTGGCTAGGGAAAAATAGCGACGGAATTTGCCGGCGGAATTGTGCACGAACGTTATACGGGTATCAAAAAGTAGCTGCCTATCATACGGCTGCGGCGCCATATAATAAAGCTGAACATCGATGAGCTTCGTTTCGGCAGCCACCTTGCGCATAGCTTGCGCCACGGCAATAATCGGATAAAAATGCCCACCCGTTCCACCGCCGGTCAACAAGATTTTCATACGAAGATTCTACACTGATTTGCCATTTTTTGAAATGTTGAGAACAATACCGACCTCAGTCAAAGCAAAAAGCATTGCCGTGCCGCCTTGACTGACAAACACCAGCGGAATACCAGTGAGCGGTATCACTGCTAACATTGAACCAATATTGACGAACGACTGAACGACGATAATAGTCACAAAACCAACCACTATCGACGAACCAAACACGTCAGGAGTGTGTACCGCGATACGATAACCGCGTATCCCAAAAAAAATAATGAGACCAATTAACACAACCGATCCAACAAAACCAAACTCCTCGGCAGCAACGGCAAAAATAGAATCGCCGGCCGGTTCCGGCAAAAAGTTAAATTTTTGGATACCTTGGCCAAAACCACGACCAAACGTCTCTCCAGATCCAACCGCGATAAGAGCTTGCTGGATTTGATAGCCTGAACCGAGTGAGTTTTGTGACGGATTAAGAAGGGTGAGAAATCGCTGCATTACATACGGCCGAGCAAGCACTAGAATTCCCATCCCCAATAACCCCGCCAAAAAGATAATACCAACATGTCGCCACTTGCCGCCGGCTGTTATAAACATAGCAAGAAGAGCTGCGATGAGAACTGCCGACGTGCCCGTATCCGGCTCTTTAATCAAAAGCGCGCCGACAAGAGTAATAATAATAAGTAACGGCACCAAACCATGACGAACAGTAGCGATGCCCTTTTTAACCTTCGTAATCCACGCGGCAAAATAAATGATAGCCGCGAATTTCAAAAGCTCTGACGGTTGAAACGTCAGCGGGCCGAGATTAAGCCAGCGGTGGGAACCATTATAAGAAAAACCAATCTTGGGCAAAAAAACAGCAACACACGCCAGCAAACTGATAATAAAAAGCCAAAGGGCCCAATGTCGCCAACGCCGATAGGAAACGCTGGAAAAAACAAACAGAAGAATGCCGCCTACAACAATACCAACCGCAAACTGTTTAACAATAACGACTGTGTAATTTAGATTCTGCCGAGCGGCCAACCCCATTGCCGCCGACGAAAAAATAGCAAACCCAACAAAAACCAAGAGCGCCGTAGCTAATAAAAAAATTCTATCAATAGAACGCGAATGCATTTACCTATTATCGCATCTTCTGGCATCGGCGCTATCCACACTTTTTAGTGCGTCCCCCCACCCGTCTGCAAAACCGCCAAAATTAGGCCGAGCATACCGAGAACAATCGATAAAATCCAATAACGCATCGTGACTTTTGCCGCCGGCCAGCCCTTCGCTTCAAAATGGTGATGTACAGGAGCCACGAGAAAAACTTTTTTACCATGCCGAAATTTTTTGGAAATAACCTGAATGATAACTGAACCAACGGTCGCAACCAAAAGAAAACCAATGACCGGCAACACGAGGATGCCATAACCGTGTCCAAGAGAATCCGTCATAAAAACCACCGTCGTCAAGCACAATGTCAAAGCCATACTACCGGTTTCGGCCATATAGAAACGCGCTGGTGGTACATTGAACCACAAAAACGCGAGAATGGAACCAACGAGAACTGAGCATAGCGCGGCCAAATCGTATTGGTGCTGAAAAAAGGCGATGCCGCCGTAAGCGGTAAAAGCCGCGGCAAAAATACCGCCGGCCAGTCCATCCAAGCCATCGATGACTCCACCAGCGTAAATAGCCATCGTCACAAGCATAAAAAATATCGGGAAAAATACTCCGAGGGGCAAACTGTGACCAAACGGCAGGCCGATAGTGGAAACGCCGAGCTTGCCAAAAAACCACATACCGCAAGCCAGACCAATAATAGCCACTACTCCCAATCGCTTTTTCAGAGACAGACCGCCAGCCTTGTGATCTTTAGAACCGGAAATATCAAGGTAGTCATCATAGAGTCCAACCAGCGCGCCAACCGCCAGAACTGCCACAGGAATAAACGTCTGGCTGCGACTCAAAAAATAAAATTTTTGAGCCAAGCCGCCTGGGCTGAAACGGGCTACCAACCAAAAACCTAAAACTGTCAAAAGTGCGCTGCCCCAAATAACGATACCTCCCATTTTCGGCGTTCCTACCTCTTTTTCTTTATGGAGACTATTGAAAATTGGTGTATCTTTGCCATTAAGATCAACTTTTCCCGCTTTCTTTTTCCACAGCTGGTGCCGATAGAGATAAGAGGTAACAAATGGCGTAAGCAAAATGCCAATAATAAATGCGACCGTTCCAGGTAAAAAGAGTTTTAAGACGTCAGCGTTCATAGATAATTTCGGATGATTATACCTTTGTTAGCCGCCAGCGGCAATAACAGCTGCGGATGTTGAAGCTAGAGCGGCAACATCCTGGAATCGGCCAGGAATAGTTGAGCCAAGCACAACAATAACTACCGGATGATTGGCAATGAGCGTGATAATAGCCAGGTTGCCACCAGCCAAATCAGTATACCCGGTTTTGCTAGCGATAAGATTGAGACCACTCAACGAGAGAACGTCGGTGTTTTTGCCGACATGTCGCAGATTATTGAGCGAAGAGATGGTGATGGTCGGATAGCGGGTCACGCCGAGAATAGTTGGATAACGGGTCGCATCATAGATTAAAAGCTTTGCGACATCTTGCGCTGACGCGTAGCCACCGGCAGTGGTCGTGCTCATATCGAGACCGCTTGGATCATAGAAACGAGCACTCGTGAGGCCAAGTTTACCAGCAAGCTCATTCATTTTTTCCACGAAGAGCGCCTGATCACTTTCCAGATCTGTTGTTGAGGCCGACCAGACAAGATTAGCCGCGTTTGGCACCACGAGAGCCGTTGACGACGCTGTTCTAAAATGCGATTGCTGCGCAATCGCGTTAGGATTTCTCAACATAGCCCCGACATTTTGAGCAATAGCTGTGGCGCCGTCATTCGAAGAGACGACCAGCGTAAATTTTAACAAGTCGCTAAGCCGCCAGCGCTCGTCGACATAGAGACCACTATCTCCACCCCAACCTTCAACCACGGCTAAATGAGTGATAGCCACAACGGTGGTAGTCGGTGCGAGATCAAGAGCGGTGGCCGTGGTCATTAGTTTAGTCAGTGATGCTAGTGGCAGCGGTTCGCTGGCGTTTTTACTGTAGAGTGTTTGGCCGGTACCCAAGTCAACAACATAAGCTGCTTTGGCCCCAACAACCGTCTTCGCAAAAAAACTACTCCAATCGCGCGGCGCCGGTGTCGTAACAGGCGGCGAAACATGATGAGCGTTCTTACTAGTATCAACAAGCGAAACAGTAACTGAAAAAACAATGCCCGTAACTACCAACACAGCGACTACTAAGCCGATCCAAAAAAAGTGCGAACGCCACCATGAGCGATAATTATATTGGTACAACATTGATCTTAAAATTACTCATTATCAGCTTCTGTTTTTTGCCGTTCAGCAATTTCCTCGGCAATTTTCCCTTGAACTTGCTCGTATTCAGGCAAGTCATTAACCCGACTCACACCTAAATAACTAAGGAGCGACACTGATGGTTCATAGACCGCGCCACGCTGCTCTTTTTCTTTTTTTTCTACTCGCTCCACTAAGCCTCGAACAAGTAAATTACGGACAATATAATTGCAGTTAACACCACGAATATATTCAATATCTCGTCGACTAATAGGACCTCGATACAAAATAATAGCCAGCGTTTCTAGACCAGCTTTTCCTAAATCTTTAATGAGCTCTTCCTTGACCAAACGCTCAATAAGCGGCCCGGCAATCGCCGCCGTGCCAAGCATCACTTCGTCACCGGTAAAAATAAGCTGAACTCCCCTACCTTGGAGATTTTTTTCCAAAGCACTAAGCGCGACCTTCACCTCATCACCCTCAGCGCCGGCCAATTCAGCTAATCGTTCTATTTTTACCGGCTCACCTTTCCAAAAGAGGATAGCTTCTAAGCTGGTTTCGAGTTGTTGTGATTTTTCCATTCAGGCCATTGTAACCTACCATCGTAAAAAAATAAATCGCCGGCGGTTTTTTAATAGCGCGGAGTCGCCACGTTCTGCGTCTCTATTTCAATATCACTGAATTCATTCTCTTGACGTACCGCCACAACGCCCCGCTTAACAAGCTCGAGCATAGCCAAGAAACTAACAATAACGTGTACTTTATGTTCGCGACTATTCTCGGACCCTTCTCCCCGACCACCGGAAAATTCTCGGAAGCTCATTTTGAGCGTGGCAGCGACCCGCTCGGAAAGATTATTGATCATTTCTTCCAGTGAAATGACTTTTCTGATAGTGACCGCCGGCAGTCGCTCGCGCGCCGGTATCGCCATAAGCACCTGCTGAATAGCGGCATGCAGGGCCGTGACAGTCATTGAGGCATCGGGCGAAAAAACCGGCTCAATATGCCGCGGCGGATTTTTTTCGAAAATAATCTGCTTGCCCCAGCGCTCCTTGAGGTGGCCGGTGAGTTCGCGAATGCGCTTATACAAAGCCAGGCGCTCTTCCAAATCGTGAATATTTTCCTCTTCTTCCGGCGAAAGAGTCAACGCCGGCAGAAGTGATTTTGATTTTATAAGCAGCAATGTCGACGCGACTAAAATAAACTGAGCGCTTTCCGCCACGGGAAAGTGCTCGAGCTGGTTGAGATAGCCAATGAAATCATCCGCCACCGCCGAGAGCGACACATCATTCACAAAAAGCTTGCGCTTTTCAATGAGCTCCAAGAGAAGCTCTAGCGGGCCCTCAAATCGTTCGGTTTTAACTTTCCAACTTGTCGATGGATTCATTGTACGATCTTAATACCTAATTCCTTGAGCTGCTGTGGTGAGGCGGTCGAAGGCGCGTTCATCATAAGGTCACGGCCTTCACCGGTTTTCGGAAAAGCAATTACTTCGCGAATGTTCGGTTCGCCCATAAGAAGCATCGCTATCCTATCAATACCAGGGGCGAAACCACCGTGAGGCGGCGCGCCATAAGTAAACGCCTCAAGCATGTGGCCGAATTTTCGCTGCTGCTCTTCGGGACTAATTTTAAGGAGTTCAAAAACCCGCTGCTGCATATCAGATTTGTAGATTCTGATACTACCCGAGCTTAGCTCGTAGCCATTCATCACTAAGTCGTAGGAATTGGCGCGAATAGCAAAAAGATCCTCACCCTTCATGAATTTCTGCACGTCTTCTTCTTTAACCGAGCAAAAGGGATGATGGGCTGCCTGCATAGCGCCATCGTCAGTTTTTTCAAACATCGGAAAATCAACGATCCAAGCAAAAGCCAGCTCATTTGCATTATTTTTATCCTTACGCAGATCGGGTTTGTCGGAGCCGTATTTTTCCATACTCTCTTTATAGGTGAGCCGCGGGAATGGCTTGGCGGAAATGGTTTTTTCCGGAAAAAGTGTTTCAACGAGCGCGATAAACATTGGCTCGGTAAAATTCAAAATATCTTCCTGATTAACGAACGACATTTCAAAATCGAGCTGCGTGAATTCCGGCTGGCGATCGCCGCGCAGGTCCTCGTCGCGCATGCAGCGGGCAATTTGAAAATAACGCTCGAAGCCGGCGACCATGGCCAGCTGTTTAAATTGTTGCGGCGACTGGGGCAGCGCGTAAAATTTTCCTGGCTCCAAGCGCGACGGCACGATGTATTCGCGCGAGCCTTCCGGCGTGCCTTTCATTAAAATCGGCGTTTCAATCTCCACAAAATTATGCCGATGCATGTAGTCGCGGAAAAAAGTAATTATTTTGTCGCGCATCTGAATATTTTTTTGCATTCGCGGCCGACGCAAATCAAGGTAGCGATATTTCAGACGAATTTCCTCGCCAATCTCTCGCCCATCGCCACGAACATCCAAGGGCGGCGTGGCAGCTTCATTGAGAACGGTAATTCCAAGAATTTCTAATTCAATGTCACCGTTCAGTTTTTCTTTTTGAATATTTTTCTCTGGCCGAGCATTGACCTTGCCCCGAACCTCAACCACCCACTCCGGCCGAGTTTTTTCGCCGACGGCGTGCGCGTCCTTGGCGGCGGGCAAAATCACCCCCTGTACATAGCCGCTCGCATCTCGAAAATCAAAGAAAATCATTTTGCCCTGATCACGGCGAATATCTACCCAGCCGGCAATAGTCACCTCCTTGCCAAGATGATTTTTTAGATCACCAATAAGAATTCGTTCAGTTTTCATCATTTTGTATCCCTATCCTAGCAAGCTCTGGAATAAAAAGGAAGTTTCCAATTATATTCTTACCCCAACAGCCGCGCGCACCTGTTCTATTTTCGCGTTGGCTACTTCGCGGGCAATCTCGGCGCCGGCCGCAAGAATTTTTTGCACCTTTCCAATATCCTTCTCAAGCTGAGCACGTCGCTCGCGAAGAGGCGTGACAAACGCAGAAATCTTTTCAATAAGCAACTCTTTTGATTCTTTATAGCCAATGCCACCTTTTTGATAGCGTTCGCGGAGAGCCGCAAGCTCGGTCGGCGAAGCAAATAATTTATACAAAGCAAAAACATTGTCGGTCTCTGGATCTTTTGGCTCAGCCACGCCTTTGGAATCGGTAGTGATGCTCATTACCGCTTTCTTAATCGTTTCATCATCGGCAAAAAGTGGAATGGTGTTGTGATAACTTTTTGACATTTTCCGGCCGTCAATACCAGGGACGGTTCCAACTTCTTTTAAGATAAAAGCTTTTGGTTCCTTAAAAAAAGGCGCCTCTTTACTAAAAGTGAGATTGAATTTTCGAGCGAGATCGCGAGTAATTTCCACGTGTTGGGCCTGATCAGTACCGACCGGCACTACATCAACATCATAAAGTAAAATATCGGCGGCCATCAGTACTGGATAATCAAACAAACCGACATTCACCTCCTTATCTTTAGCTTCAGCATCTTTAAACGCGTGAGCCCGAGAAAGATATGGCATCGTGGTGAGACAATTAAAAATCCAAGCCAACTCAGTGTGCGCTGGCACGTCAGACTGTTTGAAAATGGTGGCTACTTTCGGGTCGAGACCAATCGCGAGGTAATCGAGTGCCACACCGAGCGTGTCGGCCGCGAGCGTGTCTTTGTCATGAACCGACGTCAACGCGTGGTAATCGGCAATCATAATGAATGTCCGATGCTGACTCGCTAAGTCGACGAATTGACGCATCGCGCCAAAATAATTACCGATATGTGGCCGACCGGTCGGTTTGACGCCAGAGAGAAGGATTTTCTGTGCTGTTTGAGACATCACCTTATGATAGCAAGAAAGTCCGCTTCGACAAAATCAGGCTTTCTTTTTCCATACTGTATCTTGGCGGACAAGCAGCTGGTTGGCAAGCTCGCGATGCTCCATAAGCTCCTCCACGACTCGTTCCATGCGCATACTCTGCGATCCTTTAACGAAAATAACGTCGCCCGGCTGCAGTTCTTCGGCAAGATAACGACCGGCTTCGCGACTAGTATCAAATTGTAAAATTAAGGACTCATCCATACCAGCGTCAAGAGCCGCGTCGGCAGCGCCACGCATCCGAACACCGACAGCAACAAAGAGTGCCGCGTCGTGATTAGCAATAGCTGCCATTGCCGCCCCCACCTTATGATGTTCAGCCACTGAGTAGTCACCGAGCTCAAGCATATCGCCGATCACCGCGATTTTCCGGCCGGAAACTTTTAATTCACTGAGGACTCGCAAGCCGGCGGCGACAGCAACCGGTGACGCGTTGTAGCTGTCGTCAATAATAGTAGTTTCGCGCATACCGGCAAGAATACGCATCCGACCAAGCGTCGGTTGAGATGAAGCAAGCGCTTCGGATATTTTTAGAGGATTAAATCGCGTTTCACTTCGTTCCTCCTGCCGAATCTTTTCGGTCACGGCCATTGGCAGCGCGAACGCGGCAAGAATAGGATAAATATGCTGGTGACCTAAAATATTTGTCACGGTCACCGGCACGCTAGTACCCGCACCATATTCCAAGCGAAAACGCATACCAGACGGCACTGCCACGTCTGATCGCTCCCGAGGCGCGTATATAATCTCTTCGTTCTGTGCCCGCACCGCCGCGGTGGCGCTTAAACCATAGGTGATTTTTTTACTGGCAATTCCATCGGCAAGCGACATAATGCGCTCATCGTCGAGATTGGTCACCAGTGTGCACTCTAGTTTGAGAGCCGCGACCAGTTGACCCTTTTC
>VFSW01005188.1_pt1 | contig 19309 bp, 17 predicted proteins | sample 5358111 | NCBI WGS metagenome assembly VFSW01 (sample SAMN11554181, study PRJNA540505) | mine drainage metagenome | isolation source: sediment from site ElyBrook_90M | place: USA: Ely Copper Mine, Vershire, VT | collected 2017 | reverse complement strand
GTTACCCCAAAGCACATAGAGCAGCACGGGGAGTCCCACAATCGTCGCCAGTAGCGAGCCGAGTGGCGGACGACCTGTGAGCCGCCACAGATAACGTGGAGCAGCAACGCAGGCCAGACTGTAAATCACCAGGAAACCCATAGCCGTGAAGATCCCAAAAAGGTTCACGACAGCAAGCACGGACAGGTGACTGACAGCCATGAACGTCACAAAGACGAACATCGCAACGCCAAGCACGTGCAGGGCCAGGGTCGGTGTGTGGTGACGAGGATGCACCCGCGCCAGAAAACGGGGAAGCACTCCATGGCGCGCCATGGAGTACAAGATGCGGGAGATGCTGTTCAGGGTCGCCACCGCGGCGCTGAAAGCAGCGGCTGCCATCGCCAGGTCGGAGAACACCGCAAGCCAGGGCACACCGTTGCGGGCGGCAATCAGGTTCAGGGGCGCTGTGGTGCGGCCAAGCAGCGCCGTGTCGTCTCCGAAGCCGAGCACCTCGGTGTAGGCCATGAACACGAAGAAGACACCGACCACCACCACGCTGAGCAGAATAGCCCGCGGCACGGTCTTTTCAGAGCCGCGGCGCTCGCGCGCCAGATTGCCGGCGGTCTCGAAACCACCGTAGGCAAGCACCGTAAGCATGCAGGCGAGAAAGAAGCCGTGACGGTCAAATCGTGAAACGTCGAACTGGACCGGATCAATAGGCCCGTGGCGGGCAAGCGCGACGACACCGATCGCGACGATGCAGGCGATGGAAAAGCCTTCCACAATCAACCCGTAGCGCGCGGCGAGTTCGACATCACGCACTGCAAGCGACCAGGCAATGACGACCAGGACGAGACCGACTGGCCAGGGCGGCACGCTTAGATGCACCAGCGCCAGCGCTTTAGCGGCAAATACGCCGCCCAGCACAGGCGCTGCCAGCAGCGCCCCCAGGTAGCCTCCGACCATAGCCCAGCCGGCGACAATGCCGGCCACTGGATGCAGCGCACGGCTGAGGTAAACGAACAGGGAACCAGCGGCTGGCACGTGCTGCGCGAGCCGCGCGACTTGGCTGGCAACCAGCAGCATGAGCCCACCGACCACCAGATACACCATCCAGGTGAGCGTACCGGCATTCGCCGCCACCAACGAAATGGTCACCGCCGCCATCGCCGAGGGTGTGATATTGGCGACCGCGTGGCCCAGGACCTCAATGAACGACAGACGTCCGACACGTAATCCGTTGCCAGAATCTGCGTCCGCGTCGTCCGCCGGAACTATGGAGTTCATCTGCGTTGCGTTCCGATTATCAGACATTCCTCAACCTCCCCTAGGCTCAGGCATAGGATGCTGCCGAGGATGCCTCAACAGAATGCGTCGACGCACATCTATATTCCAGCTCCGCGTGCCGATGATGGCGTTGCACCGACACCCACGGTAGCCGGCCGGCCATGACATCAGCTGAAACACTCGGGCCCTCAATCCCGCGGGGCATCCGTGGCTTCCTGCAACCCGAAATAGCTCCGGCGCAAAATATCGTCCCGCTGCAATGCGGCGCGATCGCCGGCGAAGCGGATGCGTCCGGCATCCAGAACACAGACACGCTCGGCAAGCTCCAAAAATCCCAGATTCTGCTCGGCGACAAGCATGGCTAGTCCTTCACTGTGCAATTGCTTGAGTGTGGCGATCACTTCCTTAACGTAGCGCGGCGACAGACCTGCAGAAGGTTCGTCCATGACCAGCAGCCGGGGCCCGCTCATGAATGCTTTGGCCAGACTCAGCATCTTGCGCTGCCCTCCACTGAGGCTGCCGGCCGGCACGCTCCGGCGCTGCACGAGATCCGGGAACATCTCGTACAGCGCCTGCGCGCGGCGTCGGACCTCACGGCGTGGCAGGTAGTAGCCACCAAGCTTCAGGTTCTCCTCGATACTGAGATTGGGAAAGATACCCATTTCCGACATATAGGCGATTCCCTGGCGCACGCGCTGATCGGTACGCCGGCCTTCCAAGCGCCGACCTTGAAACTCGATCTGGCCACGCCACAGCGCGACCAGCCCGAGCAGAGCTTTGAGCAGCGTGGTTTTGCCGGCGCCGTTTGAGCCTAGCAGGATGACACACTCGCCGTCCCCAACCTCGAGATCGACGTCCCACAGCACCTGCAGCTGACCATAGCCCGCCACCAAACCGGAGGCTCGCATCAACAGACCAGCGCGCTCAGCCACCGAGGAAAACATCGATCACCTGCGGATCGCGCGCGGCGACGTCCAGCGGCCCTTCGAAGATCTCACGTCCTGCGTCCATGACTACGACACGCGAGGTCAGCTCCCGCAGAAAGCTGAGCAAATGTTCAACCACCAGCAGAGCCACACCAGAGCTGGCGATCGTCATCAGCGTCTGCGCCATGCGCTGCAATTCAGCGGGGTTCAACCCGGCTGCGAGCTCGTCCACGAGCAGTAGCCGCGGTCTGGCTATCAGGGCCCGAGCCAGATCGAGCCGCTTTTGCTGCGCACTGTTAAGGCTTGCCGCTTCGCGCCCAGCAAGCGGTGCAAGCTCAAGGAACTCCAGACACTTGCCTATCTCGTCTCGCCCGGCCCCGCTGTAGACCGCCGCAATCTCGAGGTTTTCGCTAACCGTCAATCCCTTGAACGGTTTCGGCACCTGAAAGGTACGGTTGATCCCCAGGTGAGCCCGGCGGTGAATCGGCAATCCGCCGACCGGCTGGCCATCGAAGTGGATCGTGCCGGCATCGGCGGTGTAGACACCGGAGATCACGTTGATGGCCGTAGTCTTGCCCGAGCCGTTGGGGCCAACCAAGCCCAGAATCTCGCCTGACGCGAGCTTGAGGCTGAGCCCGTCCAGGGCCTGGAACGCACCAAAATGTTTGCTCAGACGCTCGACGACAAGCAGCGCGCTAGGGGACATGAACGTTGACTCGGCGCAGCAGTGAGGCGAGCCCGTTGGGCAGGAACAGCACCAACATCACGATCACTATTCCGAACACGAGCTGGAAATACTCCGGCTGTGAGATGCCGATCCAGTTGTACAGCCCGTAGAGCAGCAACGTACCCACGATCGGCCCGAGCAGCGTCGCGACACCGCCAAACAGCGTGAAGACAATGGCAAATACGCTGATATTGAGATCGAACACTGACTTCGGATAGAACACCGACACGTGCCAGGCATAAGTCCCGCCGGCAAGTCCGGCGAGCGCGGCACTGAGCAGCCAGGCGCAGGTACGCTCACGCACGACATTCACCCCTGCAAACTCAGCACTAACGGGTTCTTCACGAATCGCCTGTAGCGCCAGTCCCAAGTGCGAGTTGCGCAGGTAGACGACGACACCAAAAGCTAAGGCCAGCACTACCACCATGGCGGCGTAGCTTGCGTCGGCATCGTAGGCCCGCGCCAGGCTGATGCCATAAGGACCCTGGGTGAGCGACTCCAGATGGGGATTGGAAACAATGTAGTAGACAACTTCCGACGCCGCCAGGCTGGCGATGGCAAAATACGCCCCGGACAGTCTCAGCAGCGGTGCCAGCAACAACGCCAACAGCACCGCGATCACGGCGCCAACCAGCAATGCCAGCACGGGTGGCAGATGCAACAGCAGGACGGCGAGCGATGCCCCGTAGGCGCCGGAGCCAAAGAAGCCTACGTAGCCGAACGGCAGGTAGCCCGTGAAGCCAAAGAGCACATTGATACCCTGGGCCAGCGCCAAATACATCATCATGTTGAACAGTAGATCGTGGTTGCCATAGACAAACGGCAGCACGATAAACAGCGCTACCACCCCCACGCTGTACCAGCCACCCCTAGGCAAGCCGCACCCTTTGGCCCAGTAATCCACTCGGGCGGATCAACAGAATCAGGATCAGCAGCACATAAGGCAGCATGTCGGCCCAAGAGGGAAAATACGTCTCCATGAGCATCAGTCCGAGCCCATAGACCAGCCCACCCAGCACCGTACCCAGCGGATTGCCAAGCGAACCGATTACGATCACCGCGAACGAGACAGTGGTAATGCGGATTCCCATATCCGGCTCGATGCTGCCCAACATGAAAGGACTGAACGCACCCGCGACCGCGGCCAGCGCGAGCCCTACTCCCAAAGCGATGGCCGACACGCGGTGCACGTTGATGCCGGTGCTGGCGGCTTCGTCCCGGCTTGCCATCACTGCGCGCGTAGCGTAACCCAGGCGACTGCGATAGAGATACAGGTACACCGCGAGAATGGCGGCGGCACTCACCACCCCACTCACCACCCAGGCTGCCGGAAAGGTCTGACCGAAAACAGTTACCGGCCGGGCACCGAAGACGGTCGCAGGGATGGCACGCTGATCGTTGCCGAAGGCAATCACCGCCAACGCCTCAATGATCTGCGACAGGCCAAAGAGCAGAATGAAGGACAGCATCTCTGGATCGCGCGAGGACAGCAGTCGCGGCACCACAGCGTAATACAGCGCGATGCCTGCGAGCACAAAGGCAACGATTTCAGCCGGAATGGCATACACCGGGTTCACGCCAGCTGCGGTGTACAGGCCGTAGGCCAGAAACGCACCTAGCATCAGGAAATCGCCATGCGCCAGGTTGATCAGCCGCATCACCCCGAAAACCAGGTTGAGCCCCACAGCTACCAGACTGAAATACAAACCAAACAGCAAGCCAGCTAGCAGCGTGTACGCAATCACCCGTTACGGCGCCGGATACACCGGCTTGCCGGTGGCGAGATCAGGCGGATAAAGCATGCGCACGGTGAGCGCATGCTTGCCCGGGATAAACTGGCCAACCGGCAGGTTCTCGCCAATCTGCGCTCCGGTGATGTGGTCGATCTTGAAAGTCCCGTTCAGGGTATGCAGCCTCCCGGAGAACGCCACAATGCTGCGGCGCAGAGCAAGCTGATCCAGGCGTGCGGCCGTCTGTAGAGTCTTCTGGATGACCAGTCCGGTGTTGAACCCCGCGATATTCAGGAAATTGGGGTCCTTGCCATTTGCCTGTCGGAACTCCTGCTGAAAATCGTTCAAACCCATACCGTAATTGACCTTGTTGTAAACCAGCAACGGTGGGGTCGGATAGGTGTACGTATAGGCGAGCGTCTGATCGCCGACGCTTTTCTCCATGAGCGCGAACAGCTGGCCAGGAAAAATCGTAAAGACCATGTTGAATTTCATGCCGCTAGCCTGCAGATCGTGCAGGAATGCAATGTCGTTGTTGGGAAACCCAAACTCGATCACGGCATCAGGACGCGCGGCCTGGACGTTGTGCAGCAGCAGCGCATAGCTCGATGTGCTGGTTGCGACGCCGTGATCGAAGACCAGCTTTACGTGACTGCCCTGCAGGCGCCGGCGCAGGGTCTGAGCCTGGGAGCCGGTGAAATCATTGGTCGCATAGAGCAGCGCTGCGCGCTTAATCTGCTTCTGCGTCTTCAGGAAATCCGCCAACGCATAGGGCCATATCCCCGAGGTCGGCAGTGAAGTCAGTACGATATAGGGATTGTCGTTGGTGAAGAAATTCGCGCCCGTACCGGTCTGATCGAACAGCAGCATCTTGTGCTCCTGGGCGATAGGCACAGCGACCGAAGTCAGCACTGAACCAAAATCCGCTGCAAGGATGTTGACGTGGTCCTGCGTGATGAGCTGGTTATAGAGGGTAGCGGCGGTCGTGGTGGAGCTACGATCATTATAAGCAATGAGCTTGACCGGGAGCTTTCTGCCATAGGCCTTGACGTAAACACCCCCCTCGCGGTTCACGTGATCCACCCAGAACTCCAGCCCTTGGAGCTGCGACTGAGACGAGACGGCGAATGGCCCGGAATCGGCATAGAGCGTCCCGATCCGTATCTCCTTGGGCATCGGAGCCGCCTGCACTGCGGTACTGCCAAAAAACGCAACCGACAGAACTGCAACAGCAAACAACCAAAAGCGTAACAGAGGACGTATGCTCATAGTGGTTCTCCTCAATGTTCCGATTATTGTCTCGCGGCCCACATAAATCTACGGGCAGCATAGAGAGGACGATGGCAGGAATCAACCACCTAGAGGCCGGCAGCGTGTTTGCGCACATCGCGCACAGATCCGCACGATACGATTCCTGCCGATGCGTGCAGGGTCCCGCGGCCGCAGGGACCAAAGCACGGCAACCGTTAAAGAAGAGGAATTTGGACTGGATCTTGGATTTCGAGTTTATTGCGGATCCAGAATTTCCCGACGGTTGCTGCGGATGCGACAGCCAGTAGCGCAACGGACGAACCTGATCAACGCGATCTCGCGATCCGACACCATGCATATTACCCCACAGTTCCTGGAACACCCATCACCAGGATCGATGAATGCAAAGGCTGCTGGCGCACCTCCGGCACCGCTGCATTGATCGAGTGGGGACCCTGCAGCACACAGCCTCCAGAAAACGCGCCGGTTCCTCTACCCACATCGAGGGCAACAAACCGTCGGCCCGGAACGGGAGAGACTGTTGGCGAAATCGAAATCCAAGCCCACCACCTGCCGCGACAAATCAGGAGGTAGCTGTCTATGCCGAGCTGATGGATCCGGTGTACACCCCGCCTCGGACATCCCGTTTACTTGCAATCCCCCACCCGCTTTCCGATCACGTTGGTAATCATCGTGCGGCCCATCCCCTCGCTCGTCATTTCCGCGTCATACGCAGTGCCGGTCGACGTCATCTTCCCGGTGATCGTATCTTTGCCCATGCAGACCATTTTCCAAGTCATGGCATTTCCCTCGACCCGGTAATATTTCATATCACAGCCCTTTCGGGCCGAAGGGATCGCCTTATTGTTCCTGACGTCCGCCGCGGAATAGCATATCGTGTGTGAGATCGGCGGGATCGGGTACGCGAACCCTGGCATTTTCGTTGTTGCGGTTATCAGCCACTTGCCTGGCTTCATGGGGACAAAACCGGCAAAGGCGTTGGTGGTCCCAACTAGCAATGTCAATACAGCGACCCAGATTCTTTTCACGGTATTCTCCTCACGTTTTCCTATATTCCGCACCGTATACCTCACCCCGTGGCCTTCGAACAGCCTATTCTAAAAAAATGGCGCGCTTCCCGCATCCCACCGATGGACGGAACGCTCTTTGCCGCGGCGCAATTTCCTGCCATTGCACGCCTTGGCAAATTATCAGACTACCACTTTACAGAATCGGGGCATGCCGCCGCGTCCACCCCACAGCCGCCAGAACCTGATCAGCCGCTGGCACTAGCCCCTGATACAACACGGCTGACAGGTCGCGACGGCGCTCCAAGTACTTCTGGCAACGGTAGACATGCGATGTCCTATTGAAAACATCCGCGTTCAGGGTACAGCGGGTGGCGCGCTCGCGTGTCCAGCCGATAAACCAAGCCGGTCCGCCGCCAAGAAACGACTGGCGACCGTCACGGTGGTGCTCCCTGATAATAGCCCTGCAACACAGCAACCGCCTCATCCGCCGTTTCCACAACCGTGAACAGCTCAATGTCCGCCGGCTCGATCACACCCTCTTGTGCCAGAAAATCGAAGTCCACCGCCCTTTTCCAGAAGGATTTTCCGACCAGCACGATGGGAATGCGCCGGATCTTCCGCGTCTGTATCAACGTCAACGCCTCAAACAATTCGTCCATCGTGCCATAGCCACCGGGGAATGCCACGAGCGCCCGTGCCCGCAGCATGAAATGCATCTTGCGCAGGCCGAAGTAGTGGAATTTGAAGCACAAATCCGGGGTGATGTAGGGGTTTGGCATCTGCTCCTGCGGCAGCGTGATGTTCAGGCCGACGGTACGCGCGCCGACATCGTGGGCACCGCGGTTGGCAGCTTCCATAATTCCCGGGCCGCCGCCCGTCAGCACGACGAAGTCGCGGCGATGCTCATGTTGAAACTCGCGTGACATGACTCTCGCGAACTTTCTTGCTTCGATATAATAACGTGAGTACTCCACGCGCCTGCGAGCAAGTGCAATGGTCGCGCGCAGCGAAGGATCTCCTGGCCGCTCCTGCTCCTGCTGCAGCAAACTGTCGAGCCGTGCGTTTGCTTCTGCCGGGGACGGTATGCGTGTGCTCCCGAACACAACCACCGTAGAACGCACATTGTGCCGGCGCAGAAACGTGTCCGGTTTCACCAGCTCGAGCTGCAGGCGCACCGGCCTTGCCTCGTCGCTGTCCAGGAAATCGGCATCCTCATAGGCCAGCCGGTACGAGGGGCTTCGCTTCAGTTCCTCGGCCAGCGCGTCCAGCTCTTCTTTGGGTAAATCGCGATCCTGCTCCGCCATGGGTCTACCTCGTCTCAAATCCTGGCACTCTCTCCCTCTGTAGGGACCTGCACGTGCCATCCGAGCTGCGTGCCAATCGTGTGCGCGAAACCAAGCGCAATATCCTCCTCGCCATGCACAATGAAGGTCTGCCGCGGCGGTCGCTTGAACCCGCGCATCCAGCGCAGCAGCGCCGGCTGATCGGCGTGGGCGGAAAAACCGCCAAGCGTAAAGATCTCTGCGCGCACGGCGATCTCCTCGCCGAACAGGCGTACGCTCTTTACGCCGTCGACAAGATGTCTGCCGAGCGTCCCTTTCGCCTGGAAGCCGGTGATCAAAACTGTATTTTGCGTGGAACCAAGATTGTAGCGCAGGTGGTGCCTTACGCGTCCTCCGTCGCACATGCCGCTCGCAGAAACAATGATCGCGCCTGTTCGTATTTTGTTGAGTGCCATTGATTCCTGCACGCTTTCCGTGAAATGCAGTTTCGGCGTCACGGCACTGCGGCGTTCGAGCAGCATTTCTTTCGTCTCCTTGTCGAAAAGCTCCATATGTCGCAAGGTTATCTGAGTCACTGCTGTAGCCATCGGCGAATCGACATAGATATGCAGATTGTGAAAGCGGCCATCGCGCGTCAGCAGAGTGAAGTAATAAAGCAATTCCTGCGTGCGTCCAACGGCGAACGCCGGTATGATCACGTTACCGCGTTTATCATTCAGGGTATGATTCACCGCATAGACAAGTTCATCCAGCGTCGCGGCGAAGTTTCGATGCGCGCGGTTGCCGTAAGTCGATTCCACGAGCAATACATCAGCGTCCTCGATGATCGTTGGGTCGCGCAGTATCGGTCTGCCGGGCTGCCCGAGATCGCCTGAAAAAACGAGCTTACGCTGTTCCACGCCATCGCTTACCCATACCTCGATGATGGCCGAACCAAGTATGTGACCGGCATCGCGGAAGACACAGCGCACGCTGGCGTGTGGATTGGCCGGTTTATCGTAATCCACCGCGCGCATCTGCGAGAGACAGGCGAGCGCCTGATCAGCTGTATAAAGCGGCGTTACCTCGATCGGGTCGTGATTATTCCCTCCGTGGTGATGATATGCGGCGCGTTCGGCCTCGACCTCCTGCAGATGACCGCTGTCAGGAAGCATGATACGCAGCAGGTCGATCGTCGCGCTGGTGGAATAAATCGGACCGGCGTAGCCTTCCAGCCGGAGCTTCGGCAACAGTCCGCTATGGTCTATGTGGGCATGCGTAAGCAGGACAAAATCGATGGATGCCGGGTCGAACGCGAACGGACGACGATTACGCAGCACCGCCGATCGCCCACCCTGATGCATGCCACAGTCCACCAGGAACTGGACCTGCGACGTCTCAACCAGATAACAGGAACCCGTTACCTCGCGCGCCGCACCAAGAAAGGTGATATTCATTAGTCTTGACACCAAGTGATCTCGGCCTTCAGGCCGGGGAGGAACAGGTTCCACCCACACGGCGGTTCTGCTTCGGCTTCCTCCGCGGGGTTTGGTCTATCATTGATAGAGCAGTGCTCCTTAAAAAGGAGCGCAGGCGCTCCTCAATCTGCCGACAATGTCCGAACACCCTCGAGGCCCTCGCTACCCGCAGAAGCCGAAGTCTACGCCTGCAACACTTTCATTGGCATGCGCAGGAACGCCGTCGTCGGAACCACGCCGCGCGGACCGCCTGACCTATTACCCGGTCCGCCGGCAGTAATCCAGCCCTTGGCAGTCACAGGGTGTGCCAGGCGCCGACCACGTCGCCGATGACCGCCAGATTGCTTGATGCCAGCCATGTGGGTACCAAAAAACCAGTGCCAAACCGATCACGGTCGGTTTCAATAAGCACGCCCGGTCAATTATAGGCGACAGGCTTTCTCTGTTCACCCTGGCGCTTCGAGTTTATCTTTCCTCCTGCCGATGCGCCTCGGCTCGAATGACGATGCGCTCGGTTATAGCCATGGATGAAAACAATCTCGCTGCCCACCTGCGCTGGCCAAGTAGCAAGTGGCGGGAAATTGCGGCATCGCTGGGATTTCTGCCTTGCCCATCATCCTCGTCGGCAATCCGCCAGGCGGCCGCGCAATCGTCGGCACGGCGACGTGAACGCGGTGCTGAACATACTGGGGATTTCCGAACCTGTCGGCGCAGCAATGGGCGTCGTAGTTTAGGCCGTCATGGGTCTGCACGTGAGGAACTGCAAAGATGCCGGCCGCATCCGACGTGAAAACCGGCGAGCGCGTCAGAGGCGCACGTCTCCGTTGCCATCATGGGTTTCAGCTTTCGGCCCCGGCTTGTTCGCAGGTACGCCCACCTCTACCCGATTGCGCCCAAGCCGCTTCGCCCGATAGAGGGCCTGGTCTGCGCGGTCAATCAAGGCATGCGGCAACTCACCGGGTATGTATAGCGTGAGGCCCGCCGAAAACGTTGGCAACGACAAAATGCGCCCTGCGCACTCGCATGAACCTTTTATAACTCGCTGCTGCACCTTGCGCAGCGCACTGATGGCCCCGTCCTGGCCGGTGTTCGGCAGCAGCACCGAAAACTCCTCGCCACCGTAACGCGCCACCATGTCATGGTGCCGGAATATCGAAAGTATTTCCGTGGCATAACAGCGCAGCACCTCATCGCCGGCTGCGTGGCCGTAGTTATCGTTGATCGCCTTGAACTCGTCGAGATCCACGATCGCCAACGCAAGCGGAGTGCTGTAGCGTTGCGCGCGACCGATCTCATCTTCGAGGCGGCGCATAAAGGCGCGCCGGTTCGGCAATCCGGTGAATTCGTCGGTCAAGCTCAGCAATCGCACTTTATTGAGCTCGTCGTGCAGCCGCTCACTGTCCGACTTTACCAACTGCAGATAGTCGTTCGATCCGCGCAGCTTTGCAGCCAGAGCGCGTTGACCTTTGATGAGTTCGTCGATTCCGCCAATCAGGATCTGCCGCATGCCCTCGATTTCTTCAACGCTGTCGGCTTGCTGCAGTGCGCCACGCTCGATCTCAAGCAGCGCGCCGAATTCCCGGTTCTGCGCCACTGCCTCGGAAACCTTGTTTGCCAAGGTTTCCTGAAGCCGGTCGATTTGATCGCGCTTTCGGTCCAGATGCAGGCGGTAGGCGGAGTTGACCCGGCCCTCGGTCACCGGCCCTTCGGCCGATTCCTCTTGCTCAAGAATATGCTGCATGGTCTTCTCGCTTGAGCGTGAACGCCGTTCCACTGTTCGCCGCTCAAGCGAGGGCTGCCCGGCAGTCTCCGGTTCCGGTGGCGCCGGCTTAACCTCAGGTGTACTTTGCGATGGCGCGACAACAGGCTCGCTCGCAACTACCGGAGGATGAGGCGGCTGTGGCGCTGGTGGAACGTCAGGCGCACGCTCAAGGCTTCCGAGCAATCCCTGGATAGCATGCTCAAAGGCATCCAAGTCGTCACCTGGTTCCAGAACGACCCGCTCGCTTTCGCTCAGAAGCTGACCGCGCAGATCCGCGATAGTGGCCATCGACAAAGCCGGCCGCAGCTGTATGAGTTTTGCAGTCACTCGCAATACATGCTCGCTGGTCGGGTTCTTGGCATAAGCTTCGAGAAGAAAATAGAGCAGCGAGATGTAGGTCTGTTCGACCTGGGTCTGCTCCATCTCGCAGTCCTGCAGGAGACGGACGATCTGATCGTGTATAACAATACCTGTCGGAGATTGCTTGAGTCCTTCAAGCAATCCTATGACGCGCCGAAACAACGTTGATTCGACCGATGGTGTCGAATTGCCCTGCAAGGTGCCCCACCCGTAATGTAATTGCATCCATGCAGTGGATTAAATAAAACATGGACGCCTCATAACAACCAGTAGCGTATGAGGATTATTCTATTTTGTCGTTGTTATTCAGGCCTGCGCCTGTCGGCCTAAACCGCCGAAAACCCCTTTGTTATATGACAAGAAATCTAACCCATGCCCCACCAAATGACAATCACGCCACCTATATCTTTTCGGTCATTAATGTCCGTTCAATCAGTTAGGAATGACAGTGAAAGCATCACTCGACGTGGTGATCCGGTTCACGGAAGAAAAAACGGCCGAAATCATCGCCGGTCCGGCGGCTTATAACGGCCTGCTGGGTCCGCCGCGCAACCGCCGTTGGCGGGCATTGCGACAGTATCGGCGAATGATGATCGCACTTACGCGCTGTTATCAGGGACATCGGGCATTTGAAAGGTCGCGAGCAATGCTGCGGAACCCGCACTTCAAGCCAGCGTCGACGCAGCCGATCGTTCACCGTATCGGCACTGCCGGGTTGGCGGAATCGGTGCCCTGCGTTAAGGTATGAAAAATGACACGCACAACCACAGCTACGGCCGGCAAGGAGCGCTTCACGTTCAGGAGCGCCGGCGCGCTCTTCCTTCTATCTGCCGTCCTCGAGATGCTTTCGCTTACGGACGACATTCCGCTGTTTGGTGCCATGCGCGGCGGTGCTGTCGCAGTGATCTACCACCTGTTGTACGCGGTGCTGTTTGTGATCATGGGCGTTGGCCTGTGGGACAGAAAGCATTGGGGTGACAAAGCGGTCATGGCCACGACCGCGTTCTATACGGCGGACCGGGCCATGCGGCTATTAAGCCCGGCGACCCTTACGGCGTATATGTTCCACGACATTGGCAGCTACGTCGGCATGATTCTGCCCGTAGGCGAACAGACTTTCCGGCAACTCGCCGAACTTATGACCTTGCTGTTCTTGGCCTGCTGGTGGGCATTCGCCTGGTATACCTATGCACAGCGGGACTACTTCCGTGCGAATGGCAAATGAGCTGGGGATACGGTGCCCGACGGACCTTCAGCCCTCCCACTCTTCAAGCGGGGAGGATATTTGTCGCTTCTCCGCCAACATACGCTTCGCGTCATGATCGTTCGCGGCAAACACCATGCGAAATCGGTCAGTAGCTCCCGCCGCCTGAGCCTGGCGAAGGGTCGAGCAAAGAACCTTCGCTTCTCCAAATTTGACGAAACTGTTGACCAACGTCATCGTCTTGTCGGTCGCAATACGGAAAACGAAGTACGGCATGGCCCGGGTCTCCGGAAAATATCCTGGCGCCATTCTATCCATATCCGCCAATGCAGAACAGATTTGGCCTGCGACCAAGGCCGGCCGGGCTAAGCGTGGCTCGTCACCTGTTCCTAAGGCACGCGGGGTGTGTGACATTTTTTCAACGAAGCCGCGACTGACGGGCCGCGTCGTAAGGAGCGGAGAGAACCGCGTGGAATCTGCGGGTGATCTAGAGGCAGGCTTCGCGAGATACCGGATCCTGCCAGCCTAGCGGGCATGGTGGAAATCAGCTGGCGCGCGACAGATACCGAATCTGGGCTCGGTCCACGACAGCAGCGTTAAGCCCTTCTTTTCCCTGGACTGCGGCAGGAAAGCATCGGGCACACCGCAGGGCGGCTGACCGGCACGCAACCTGCCGAAATGCCTCCGTACGGTCGCAGGGTGCAACGCTGCAGAAATCTGCAACCCGCATCCTGAGAAGGATGTCGCAGTGGGGATGCCATGAGTTAACATCTGCTTTTTGCATACTGATATCCAGAGAACCACAATGCCTAAGAAAACATCGACGCCAAATTTCGAAGCTGCACTCGCCGAGCTTGAACAGCTTGTCGAGAAAATGGAAAGCGGCAACCAGACCCTGGAGCAATCCCTTAAGTCATTCCAGCGCGGCATAGAATTGACGCGCGCCTGCCAAGAGGGCCTCAAGGAAGCTGAGCAGCGTGTGGAAAAACTCGTGCAACAGAACGGCATCATGGCCATCGAACCGTATCAGGGTAACGATTCCACTTGAGCTTCCTGCACGACTATCTGCCCAGTTGCCAGGCACGGGTGGAGCGGGTACTGGATCGTTACCTGCCGTCCGCTCAGAGCGAGCCGCGACGCCTGCACGAGGCCATGCGATATGCCACCCTGAGCGGCGGCAAGAGACTGCGCGCAGCACTGGTCTATGCGACTGGCGAGACGTTCGGCGCCAGGCCGGAGCAACTCGATGCGCCGGCTGGCGCCCTGGAACTGATCCATGCCTACTCGCTCATCCATGACGACCTCCCTGCCATGGACAATGATGACCTGCGGCGAGGCAAGCCTGCCTGCCACCGGGAGTTCGACGAGGCGACGGCGCTGCTCGCCGGCGATGCGCTTCAGACCCGCGCATTCGAGATCCTGGCCAATGATGCGGATCCTGCGGTAAGTGCACAGCAGCGCCTGGAAATGATCGCACGTCTCGCCGACGCTGCCGGGTCCCTCGGCATGGCCGGCGGCCAGGCGATCGACCTTGAGGCGGTTGGCCGCACGCTGAATCTCGCTGAGCTTGAGGACATGCACGCACGCAAAACCGGGGGCCTGTTCCGGGCGGCGGTAGCGCTCGGCGCCCTTGCCGCCCCCCAGACGCCCGTCGGGGCACTCGCGCCGCTCGACCGGTATGCGGCATGCGTTGGCCTGGCCTTCCAGATTACCGACGACATCCTCGACGTCGAGGCAAGCACGGCGACGCTGGGCAAACCCCAGGGCAGCGACCAGCGCCGCAAAAAACCCACGTACTCCGCCATTCTTGGGCTCGAACGGGCCCGGGCCCTCGCCCACGCCCAGTACCAGACGGCTCTCGCCAGCCTCGTCGGTTTGGGGGATAATGTGCAATTACTCATCGAAATCGCCGCGTATATCCAAGACCGAACCCGCTGATGCCCATCCAGAACGACTACCGGTTCCTGCAACAGGTTGATTTTCCGGAAGACCTGCGGCGTCTGGATGAATCCGTTCTTCCCACGCTCGCGGCAGAACTGCGCCGGTTTCTCATAGGAACGGTCAGCAAGACTGGCGGGCACCTCGCCGCCGGACTCGGCACCGTAGAACTCACCATCGCGCTGCACTACGTATTCAACACACCCGAGGACCGGCTGGTGTGGGATGTCGGCCATCAGACCTACCCCCACAAGATCCTGACAGGGCGACGCGCGCTCATGGCCAGCCTGCGCCAGAAGGGCGGCCTTTCGGGATTTCCGCGCCGAGCCGAAAGCCCCTACGACACCTTTGGGGTAGGTCACGCGAGTACATCGGTGGGCGCTGCGCTGGGCATGGCCGTTGCGGCCGCACACGAGGGGTCGGATCGGAACGTCGTGGCGATCATCGGCGATGGTGCGCTCAGCGGCGGCATGGCATTTGAGGCACTCAACAATGCCGGCAACATGGACGCCAATCTTCTCGTTGTACTCAACGACAACGACATGTCCATTTCACCCAATGTCGGCGCAATGTCGAACTATCTTGCCCGAATCCTCTCCGGAAAGGTCTACGCGACCGTGCGTGAGGGCAGCAAGACGGTGCTTTCCACCCTTCCTCCTGTCTGGGAGCTGGCCAAGCGTGCGGAAGAGCACATGAAGGGCATGATCATGCCGGGTACTTTTTTCGAGGAACTTGGGTTCAATTACATCGGACCCATAGACGGCCATAACCTGCACACCTTGGTCAAAACCCTGCGCAACCTGCGTGATCTCAAGGGCCCACGCTTCCTGCATATCGTCACGCGCAAAGGCAAGGGTTATGAACCGGCGGAGGGCGATCCCTGCGTCTATCACGGCGTCACACCATTCGATCCGGCCACGGGAAAGATGGAAAAAAAGCCCGCCCGCAAGACCTACACGCAGGTCTTCGGCGAATGGCTGTGCGACATGGCCGCCACCGATACGCGGCTCATCGGCATCACGCCAGCGATGCGAGAAGGTTCCGGGTTGGTAGCATTTTCGGAGCGTTTCCCGGACCGCTACTTCGACGTCGGCATTGCCGAGCAGCATGCCCTCACCTTTGCCGCCGGGCTTGCGTGTGAGCGACTGAAGCCGGTTGTGGCGATTTATTCGACATTCCTGCAGCGCGCCTATGACCAGCTGATCCACGACATCTGCCTGCAAAATCTTCCGGTGACCTTCGCGGTCGATCGCGCTGGACTGGTCGGACCCGATGGTCCCACCCATGCCGGCAGCTTCGATCTAAGCTATCTCCGCTGCTTGCCGAACATCACGGTGATGGCCCCGTCGGACGAAAACGAATGCCGCCAGATGCTCTACACTGCCTTCAGCCTGGACGGGCCGGCGGCGGTACGCTACCCGCGCGGCAGCGGCCCCGGTGTCGAAATAGATCCGACCATGCAGGCCTTGCCTCTGGGCAAAGCGCAGCTGCGCCGGCGCGGAAAAGGTGTGGCGATTCTGACATTCGGCTCCCTGCTCCAGCCGGCGCTGGCCGCTGCGGAAGAACTGAATGCCACGGTAGTCAACATGCGATTTGTGAAACCGCTAGATGCGGAAATGGTCCTTAACATGGCGCAATGCCATACATTGCTTGTCACCGTCGAGGAGAACACCGTTCTGGGCGGTGCAGGCAGCGCCGTTACCGAAGCATTGGCACACGCCGGCGTCAGCATTCCAGTCATTCATCTGGGCCTTCCTGACAGCTTCATCGATCAAGGTGAGCGCGACGAGCTGCTGGCCCAATGCGGACTGGATGCCGCAGGAATACGGCGGGCAATTCAAGCTGCCATACCTTCTGGTATTGCCAGGATACCGGGCAAGGCTTAAACTTGATCAAATTCGTCAACAATTTTGGGCAATAAATCCCAATTGGGATCGGAACCGTAAATCAACCCCCGACTGAAGCCGAAGGCCTTAATGTCTGATGCACGAATGTACTGAACATGCGGGAGGTTTACACGGGAGCGTAAGCTGCCGGTCCCGACCTGTTTCCCGATCTGGCGGCAGCGATTGCCGGGTCGTGCCGGGGTGGGCACTTTCCTTATGTCTGGTTCAGGTCTGTCCGGCTTGCGCCGGCGATCCCCCGATTTCCGGCTGAGCCGCCTGCGTCAACAGAGGTTCACGCACCCGTTGATGCCCTAATGCAATTCCTCCCCTGACTGAGGTCAGGGGTTTCTTTGTGGAGGTTTTATGAAGGCTACTGCCAAGCAAGCCGGAAAGGCCGAGATCAGCCCCATCGCGGACGTTCAGAACGAACCGGATACGCGCCACCTTGCGATCGACAAAGTGGGCATCAAAAATATTCGTCATCCGGTGCGTGTCAAGGATCGCAGCCAGGGCGAGCAACATACGATCGCCCATTTCAACATGTACGTGGAACTCCCGCACAACTTCAAGGGAACGCACATGTCGCGTTTCGTGGAGATCCTGAATGGCCATGATCTGGAGATATCGGTTGAGTCATTCAAGGACATGCTGACAGAAATGAGCGCACGCCTCGAGGCCAACACCGGGCATATCGAGATGAGTTTCCCGTATTTCATCAATAAATCTGCTCCGGTATCCGGCGTTCACAGCCTTCTCGATTACCAGGTGACATTCATCGGAGAAATCCATGATGGTCAGCACATCATGACAATCAAGGTGGTGGTGCCAGTAACCAGCTTGTGCCCGTGCTCGAAAGAAATCTCGAAGTACGGCGCGCATAATCAGCGCTCGCACGTTACGATAGCGGTCCGCACGAACACTTTCGTCTGGGTCGAGGATCTCATCGATCTCGTCGAGAAACAGGCAAGCTGCGAGCTGTATGGGCTGCTGAAACGGCCGGATGAGAAATACGTGACTGAGCGCGCCTATGAAAACCCCAAATTCGTCGAGGACATGGTGCGTGACGTCGCCGCCTGCCTCAACAAGGATCAGCGCATCGACGCGTACTCGGTCGAGTCGGAAAACTTCGAATCGATCCACAATCATTCCGCCTACGCGATGATCCAGCGGGACAAGACTCACTCCCATTGAACCGGCAGGCGAGACGCGGCATCGTAGTTACCCCTGCGATACCGGCCGATAGAGGAATACCAGTATCACCGTGGTAGCGCAGAGCAGCAAGCTCTGCACGGCATTGCGCGTAAGAAAATAATGCAGTACTCCGGCGAGCGCGGGAAGGTCCGCGACATTGATGCCCATCATCAGCCGCCGGCGCAGAACCATAATGGGTTCAGAACGACCTGCGGCCATCACGCCGTCCGCACGGGTAATCCGCCAATACCGCCGCAACATCGGTATCGATGGAACCGCCAACAGGACTCCTGCCAGCAAGGAATACGGCCCGGCGGCAGACAGCATCGGCCGCCCGGGCATGAACCGCTGCGTGCCCAGTATGAGAATTGGCAGAAACAGGGAATGGGCACATGAAAGCAGCCAAACCTTGGTGAGCTCGGACATCGTATCCGCGCATTTTTCCGAAGCTGGGGTTTTTTGGCTCATCCTCTTTCCTGTGCTGGTTCGGCTCGGGCTTTCACGACTGATGCCACGCTGCGGCGCAATAATAAGACCATTCCTGTGCGCTGCGCCACTTGTTTTCGGGTTCCACCTCCGGTAGGCAGACTGAAGTCAGAAACAGCCGGAGGGCTGAGGTTCGGCCGCAGACTGCCTCGATGGCAGCGCAGCGATAACCGGAAGAAGCCTTGGGGTTACCACTTGCCGAAGATCGTACAGTGCGGACTCGGATCCTTGGCAATATCGAGAAAGAGTCGTTCCATAGCGCCACATCGATGAATCTGACGCCTATGATCGAAAAGCTGAAGACGTCCAGCGCAAGGATGCACAACTCACCTGCTCAAGCACCTCGCGTTCCACGGCCGCAATAAGGTCGGGTACCGCCGCCATCACTGGCGGACTGAGGACCTCGCCGGTAGTGTCGGCAATCTCCAGACCGAACACCACCACCTGCGGCGGTAGACACCCTATCACCCGGCCGAGTTCAAGCACTGCAGCCAGACCGAATCCATGGCTCGACAACGCACCAGTCGCGGAACCGACCCTGTCGCGACTCAGCCTGTGCAGCGTCCCCGCAGTGGTACCGGCAGCCACGGCGTCGATGACGATGAGCATGTTCGAACCCTCGAGGCCCTGCAACAAACCCGTTCCCGGCTGGTCACATTTCTCGATGGTGAGTGTCTGCTCAGGGAGCGCAGTGAGGACGGCAGAGCGGCGCAACGCCCCGACCGCGACCCAGCCCAGGCGATCATCCCCGTGCGGTGAACCCAGACCTACAATGTGTATCCGGATACCCATAGTCATGCATAAGGTG
>VFSW01005187.1_pt1 | contig 19318 bp, 14 predicted proteins | sample 5358111 | NCBI WGS metagenome assembly VFSW01 (sample SAMN11554181, study PRJNA540505) | mine drainage metagenome | isolation source: sediment from site ElyBrook_90M | place: USA: Ely Copper Mine, Vershire, VT | collected 2017 | reverse complement strand
CATGCCGGGGAGGCAGGAATGGGGAGACCTACTGTGGCGGCAATGATCTGGATGCCTTGGGGTGGTACAAAGCCAACAGTGGCAACCGCACGCATGCGGTGGGTCAGAAGCAAGCCAATGGGTTTGGGTTGTATGACATGAGCGGTAATGTGTGGGAATGGACCGAGGACTGTTATCACGATAGCTACGCGGGGGCGCCGGGGGATGGCAGTGCTTGGACGGAAAGAGATTGCACCTGGCGCGTCCTGCGTGGCGGCTCATGGGACGACGACCCGCAGTTCACGGGTGCCTCGTACCGGGGCGCGAACGTTGCGGCGGACCGGAAACTCGACGGGTTCCGTCTCGCCAGGATGCTTCCGTAGCACGCAGATACCGCCGTACCGTGTTCCTGGAAATGCCCAGTCGTTTTGAAATCTCTCGCAGAGAGAGGCGGTCACGCAGATGCCAGCGTCGAATAATGCTCAATGTCGCCACGTCAATCACTCCTAATTCTCCCTGCTCAAAGATTGAGCAGGAAAGTGTCACACGTGGGTCAATATTCGATGCAAATTACCCCTTAAGGTGGGTCAGATTTCGGTGCAAAACAACATGCTTTGCGATCTACCGTTCTTCAAGATCGCAAGTATGCAGGGTGGAGGCGCTGAAGGGTTGATTCTTGAATCGGACGACGGTCTGAGAGTTCTCTGCGCGTCTCGGCCCGTTGTATTCTGAAAAAGTCTTGATAGGTACGGCCAACTGCCGTACAATATTTGTATAGGAGGATATCGCCATGTCAAAAGCCATTTCTAGCGCCCGTCTTGAAGCCCGAATCAGTCCTGATCTACATACCATGGTCAAGCGGGCTTCTGAGCTTCAAGGACGCACCATGACCGATTTCGTGGTGGCCGCAGTGCAAGAGGCCGCACAGCAAGCCATCGAGCAGGCCGAAGTGATTCGATTGTCTTTGGCCGATCAGGAATGTTTCGCGCGGGCGCTATTGTCGCCACCAAAGGCTTCACCAGCACTTAAGCGCGCTTTCGCACGCCGCAAGAAGCTGGTAGCTGCTGCGTGAGTAGTACACCCTTTCGCGTCACGCGACTCGATGCGACTCACGATCGTACGACATTCAACAGCGGCTCCAGAGCGTTGGACAGATATTTTCAGCAGCAGGTTACGCAAGACATTCGCCGCAGGGTGACGGCTTGCTTTGTCGCCCTTACTGGTGAGCTGCGCATCGCTGGCTACTATACCTTGGCATCGGCAAGCCTGCTGCTGTCTGACCTACCTGCAACCATCGGCAAGAAACTACCACGCTACCCTTCGGTTCCGGCTGTGCGCATGGGGCGGTTGGCCGTCGATCAGGACTTCAAGGGGCAAGGGCTCGGTGGTGCACTGTTGGCTGACGCACTGGAGCGTTCCGTCAACTCGGATATTGCAGCCTACGCCCTGGTCGTTGATGCAAAAGACGAAGCGGCGGCAGACTTCTACCGGCATCATGATTTCATTGCATTGCCGAATCAATCCTTGACGCTATTCCTTCCGCTGGCGACAGTACGCAAATTGATTTAACACCTGCTTCATTCTTTGGCGTTTGACCATCGCACGAAAGAACTTTTTTTATCAACATCTGATCAGATCCATATCGGGGCTGGGTATCTGGAGGCTATGTGTCGATATGATACCCAAATGGGAATAACCTGAAAGCGCCAGCCGAGTTTGTTAGACGGCCGAAGCACAGGCCAGAGTTATTGCTGTGCGGGAAAAGAATTTACCTGCGCGGCTTGAATACGTCGGTCATTCAAGCCTTCGTACCGGCATGGGAGGAACATGATTGGCGGTGGCAAGCCCCAGTCGGTAGTGCCAGTAGGCCCAGGGGCGTTCGCTGAACTGTCCAATTTCGGCATGGGTTACAGCTCAGCAAAACGGACAGATGTACGATACCTGGCAGGCCAGAAGAATCTAAGATGACTAGACATTTCAAAATCTTATGCATTATTGGCAACACCATATTGCTTCAAACGTTTCCACAAAGTGGTGCGTGACATGCCCAGCTTTTCTGCCGCAGTGCTTTTGTTGCCGTTCGCCTCGGTGAGCGCTGCGAGAATAATCTCCTTTTCGCGTTCCGCTGCCGAGCCGCGATAATAGCTTGTAAGCAACGCGTTATTTTTACTCTCTGAGGTACTTGTGGCTGGCGTTGCATCACGCATCTCAACCGGAAAATGACGCGGTAAAATTAACGTTCCATCGGAGTGCACCAGCGCGTACTCCAGTGCATTGACCAACTCGCGCACATTGCCTGGCCACTCATAACTAAGCAACAATTCCGTCACTTGGGTGGACAATGTGACTTCTTCACGCTTATAGCGTCTTATCAGGCCGGCAAGAATGGCACTTGCAATAAGTGGAATATCCTCGCAGCGTTCACGCAAGGAAGGTACACGCAGTGGCAGCACGTGCAGACGGTAATATAGGTCAGAACGGAAGGCACCATTCTTTAGCAGGGCTGATAAATCGCGATGGGTAGCGGCGATAATTCGCACATCCACTTTGCGGGGGTGGTTTTCGCCCAAGCGCACCACTTCTTTTTCTTGCAACACACGCAGCAATTTCACCTGTATACCCAGCGGCACTTCACCGATTTCATCCAGTAACAATGTGCCGCCATTGGCGGCTTCAAAGCGCCCGGGTCGGTCGGTTGTAGCACCAGTAAAGGCATTCTTACTGTGACCAAACAGTTCAGCCTCAAGCAAATTTTCCGGCAAGGCGGCGCAATGCACTTGCAGATAAGGTTTTTTGGCGCGGCTGGAATTGTCGTGTATTGCTTGTGCCACGAGTTCCTTGCCGGATCCCGTTTCACCGGTGATCAGCACATTGGCATCACTTGCTGCTGACAGCAGAATTTCGCGAAACAATATTTGCATGGCATGGCTATGCCCTACCAAATTACCCATGCGCAAACGCTGCCCGGCAATTTCCTCCAGCTGCACTTCACGGGTGCGGTTGCGCAATACGACCGCACAATGTGTCTGCGATTTGTCTGCAAGCAGTGCCGTAGCCCACATATGCAGTGGCACGAGCGTCCCGTCCGGACGTGCAAACACAATATCTTGTATCAGCTTGTTTTCTTTCGTGGTACCTGCCATCAGTGAACATTTTCCACTTACCTCGCAGGTGTGTGCACAAGGGGTGGCGGGAAACAGGCCTGGACAGCTCTTGCCCACAACATCAACTTGCTTGCGTCCTATCATGAGTGCCGCAGCTTGATTGATCGCAACGACATTGCGTTGCTCATCTAAAAACAACACGCCTTCTTCTAACTTTTCCAAAACAGAATTCAAGTTTTTTAAAGAAATGGTATTCATTGTATTTTCCTGATGTTCAGTCTGAACGCATCATACTGTTTATATTGAACGTTTGCAATACAATATAAAATAATAATTGCATGAATATCAATAGGATACGATTTGGCACGGTTAGTGCTTTTTAAATCGCATAAACGAGAGCATGAATGAATCGTTTTGTTAGGACTGCAGAAAATTTTACTTACTTTTAAATAAGGGGACTCATTATGAAAACGCGCATCTTGGCAACTATCATCGTCGGCATTTTGGCAACTTCGGCTGCACAAGCGGAAGCGGCTTTTTCAACCAACGACCTTGATACGATTTATTCAGGGCTGAGGTCCCGTGATGTGGACAAAACCGGTCACAACACGGCACCAGCACAATGGCAACAACCTGCCGGGCATGAATCGACGTGCGATTGGCGCGCGGCTGATAATAATATAAATGTTCCAAGAACCGCTTACGCTGCAGCGGGAAACTCTAATTACTTCGCGCAAGCAAATTCGCGATATGTGTGTGTAGCGGCTGAGCATAAATCAACGTGCAGCTGGCGTGCAGTCAATAATGATATTAACGTTCCCGGAGCTGCTTACACTACAGAGGGAAGCTCTGATTACCTCGCTCCAGCGAATCTGCAATATGCGTGTGGTTTTCCAATGAAATGAGGGAGCCGACGAATGTCGCTGTTCAGCGGGGCATGTGCTCCGCTACCAAATGGTGGCCGCCTGGTTTTTGGCCAAAACGAAGTGTTGAGGCTGTTCAGTGGAATTGGGATCTAGGACAACGTCCATCCTGGGCCAGGATCACGCCGCGTAACTTAGCACCGCGAAGAAGTGACAACCGGTGCCGATAACGACGAAGCCGTGCCACACCGCATGCGCATACCGCAACCGGGAATCCAGCATGAAGAACACGACCCCCGTTGTGTATGCAAGTCCGCCGGCCACGAGCAATGCGACTCCTGGCGGGGGCACGCGTTCGACAAGCGGTACGGCCGCGATCAACACAAGCCAGCCCATGAGGAGATAGAGCCCCGTTGAAAGCCAGGGATGCGACAAGCGATTGAACACTTTCAGCGTGACGCCTATGATCGCAATCGACCACACTAGCCCGAACAACGTCCAACCCCAGGGGCCGGCCAACGCACCCAGCGCGAACGGGGTATAGCTGCCCGCGATGAAAATATAGATTGCACCGTGATCAAGCTTCAAGATTACGCGTTTGGCGCGGCCTACCGGCAAAGCGTGATAGAGCGTCGAAGTGAGATAGAGCAACACCATCGTCGTCGCAAACACACTCGCCCCAACGACATTGATGGCGCCGAAATGACGCGCCGCGGCGATCAGGAATGGGACTGCCACGATGGCTGCCAGCAGTGCCACGCCATGACTTACGCTGTTGGCGATTTCCTCGCCCAGGCTTTGTGGACGTTCAATCATGACTTGCATTCTTCTGCCCGGATGCCTTTGCGGAAATTATGGCTCGTAATTACTTGGATTTGGCAATGAAGCCCAGGCAGTATCCATTCGGCACAATTTCATCATCACCAGGATACAGCCTGCAGCCATGGACAGCACCGTTGTCGGTGGGCTTGTTTTTGTTGGGGATAAAATTCATGCAATTACTGCCCCGTTTGTCCCCATTGGGGTAATTCTGAAACTTTAGGGCAGTGCGTACGGACGTATTTTGATGCGCAAAGGCGCTGGTATTGAACCCAATCATCGGCGCAGCAGCCAAGGCAACACTACCCATCTTGAGCAACTGACGGCGCGATTCTTTGACATTGTCTTCCATGTTGTAACTCCCACCAGATTAATTGATTTTTACCATGAGCGAGATGGGCTTGACACATAATTTTTGGTTTTGTTGGCCGCTACCTGCGACGGCCAGCCGGATCATAAAGGCGTTGATCGGCAGACCGTGGGCAAAAGCGTATCACCTAGAAATTGAGATTGTCAAAAGGGGTATCCGAAAATACTGTCCGATTTCAAGCCTGTCTGGAATGATTTTAGAGTACGCCCAGTTTGAAATTTCTTGAGCCAAATCAAGTCGTTCATTCCGGCGTCCATATTAGAGTCCAGACACGGTCAGCACATTAAATTGATTAAGGTTTGTACGACGCGCCCGCATAAGCAGGCGCCCAGGGTTCCGCTTCAAATAAAAATCTGGAGGAGTTTTGACATGCCATTGCACCGATTCATCCCGGCCCTCATTGCGGGGTCCATGGTTACTGCTGTACTACTGACCTTGTTCCCTTCAACCGCTTCAGCGATCCCCGTGTATGCCCGTCAGACCGGTGAGAAGTGCGTTGCCTGTCATGTGGGCGGCATGTACCCCCTGCTCACGTCTTTCGGCAGGATGTTCAAGTTGACAGGCTACACCATGGGCAACCGGCCCAACCTCGACGCACTTGAGGTCCAGAATGACGCCCCACCCATCAGCGTCATGCTGCAAGGTGCGCGCCAGTACTATACCAACACCTCCAACAGCATCAACGGCGCAGCGCCAAACTCGGCCATGGACTTGCAGGTGATCAGCCTCTTTTCCGGCGGCAAGATTACCGACAATGTTGGCGCTTTCATCCAATGGACAGGACAGAAATACGGTGGCACACAAACCGGCACTCAGTGGACCAGCGCCTCAAGCATAGACAACACCGAGTTTCGTTACGCCGACCGCATTCTGGAGCAGGACAGCGACCTGGTTTATGGCGCCTACATCAACAACCGCTCCACCATGTCTGACGTCTGGAACACCACTGAAAACTGGTCAAACGTCTTCGTTGGGTTTTTTAATGGCGGAAGCCCGCAAAGTCCAGTGACCTTTCTTGACAGCGCCGCCACCCAACACGGCATGATCGGCGCCGGGGCCTATCTCTTCAAGGACAACACATGGTACGGTGAATTGGCAGTTTACAAGTCCGTGACCCACGGGCCCGCCACCTTCCTGCTGACCGCCGGTACGACAGGCATGCCCTTGGTTGATCCCTCGCCTTATGTGCGCCTGGCCTACAACAAGGAATTTGGGCCGCATAATTTTGAATTGGGTGTGCATGGCATGGTTTCCTACGCACACAACGGCACGGTGGCCACCGGGGGCGTCTCCGACTGGGCGGGCACCGTCAACACCTACCGCGATGTTGCCCTGGATGGGCAGTACCAGTATATCCAGGACCCCCATTATGTTGCCGTACACGCCCGGTTCAGCCACGAAAATGCCAGTTATGCAGCCGATCAGATTGGAAGCCTTGTCACCAATCCAACCAACATCCTGAACGAAACTTACCTGGATGCTTCCTATATCTACAAGACCAAATACGGCGCCATGTTGATGTACCAGAGTGTCACGGGATCTGCCGACGCGTTGCTCAACCCCATGGGGCCTGCGGGCAGCCCGGATTGGAAAGCCTGGACACCACAGATTTTCTGGGCCCCGTGGCAGAACGTCCGGATCGGCTACCAGTACGTCATTTACACACAAATGGGCGGGACCACCGGCGGAAACCTAAGCTTCGGCGGCGCCTCCTACAGCCCGCATGACTTCAACACATCGATGCTGTACGCCAGCTTCATCTACTAAATTCTGGGGAACGAACATGACACACCTTTCAAAAATTCTGACCCTTTCGGCCTTGGCATTGACCCTGGGGGCTTGTTCCAATATTGAGCGCAGCCGCAATCTGGGTAACCCCCAGGTTTCGGGATACACCCTGGCCCAACAGGTCTGCTCCACCTGTCATGGCGGTACCGGCGTGAATAACAACGGCAATGCCATCAACCCTACCTATCCCAATCTTGCCGGGCAGCAAGCAGCCTACCTGGAAACCGAGATGCAGGAATTCCATGACCATACCCGCAGGGACCCTGCAGCTCGAGACATGATGTGGGGGATCGCCCGTGATTTCACCCCGCAACAAATCAAGGAGCTTGCAGCCTTTTATTCGCAACAAAAGCCGCTCCCCAACCCGGCCTCCAGTGACCCCACACAGGCTGCTGCGGGCCAGAAACTCTTCGTTGAAGGGTCATTGGAGCAATCCGTCCCTGCCTGTGCTGCCTGTCATGGTGCCAATGCTGAGGGCAATGGCCCCATCCCGCGCCTTGCGGGCCAGCATGCCGATTATCTGTACAAGCAGTTGATGGCATTCAACGGTGACGTGGGACGCGAAAATCATCCGGAAACACAAGAGCGGCCCCAGGGAGTGGTCATGGAAAGCATCTCCCATGGCCTGACCGATGAACAAAAGCACCAGGTTGCAACTTATCTCCAATCCATTCAGTAACCGTGCCAGTTCCCGAAGCGCAAGCTTCGTATCAATGTCTAAATGCCCACCCCCCTGGGTATTTTCTGTCCCCTCCTGGTGAGGGGACTTTTTTTGTGGCACTCCCACAGCATATTAATTGTGCGGGTGATCATTACGAGGACAGGTTACCGGGCATCGTTTCGGAAGCGGCGACAGCTGCCACCCGCGCTTGATCTTGCCCAAGAAACCCGAACGGGCATACGAGTGGTCCCCTAATGGAGCTTTTACGAATCATCCCCCGATATAAGACATCTCAATCTTCTTATCTGTTCGCCCCATGCCTTTTCTTGACACACCTCGCAACTCCGAATATCGATCTGCACGTGACCGCCATAGGTGTGCGACTACCGTGGAGATCTCTTGATCTGTTCTACCGTCACGCATCAGTGCTCGCAGATCGTGGCCGCCCGTTGCAAAAAGGCATGTGTAGAGCTTGCCTTCGGATGATAGCCTGGCGCGATCGCAGGCATGGCAAAAGGCTTGGGTAACGCTCGAAACGACCCCGATTTCGCCGCTGCCATCTTGATAGCGCCAACGTTTCGCGGTTTCGCTTTTGTGGTTTGGTTCGATTTCTTCAAGTGGCATGTGGGCAGCAATGCGTCGTATCACTTCGGAAGATGGAATTACTTCATTCATTTTCCAATTGATGGAAGCTCCTACATCCATGTATTCGATAAACCGCAGGATGAAAGGGGAACCCTTGAAGTAACGAGCCATGGGTACGATTTCCTGGTCGTTCATGCCACCTTTGACAACCATGTTCACCTTGATCGGCCCGAAACCGACTGCATGGGCGACATCCAAGCCGTGCAGCACATCCGATACGGGAAAATCAACACCGTTCATCTGCTTGAAAATTGCATCATCAAGCGAATCGAGCGAAACCGTAACACGAGTCAATCCCGCATCTTTCAGGGACTGTGCTGTTTTGGCGAGCAGAGATCCGTTAGTGGTTAGTGTCAGCTCAAGATTACGGCCATCGGGTGTTTTCAATTGCGCGAGCATCCCGATCAAATTTTCAATGTGTTTACGCAGTAGTGGTTCACCACCAGTCAGATGGATTTTTTTGGTGCCATGGGCAACGAAAATTTGTGCGATTCTGGTGATTTCCTCAAAACTCAGCAGCGAAGTCCGCGGCAGAAAAACACGATTCTCAACGAATGATTTATCAGGCATGCAATACACGCAACGAAAGTTGCAGCGATCCGTGAGTGAGATGCGCAATTCCTGTAAAGGGCGTGCAAGCGTGTCAGCGACGATCCCCGCTGGCGATTCGAGTGGGGAGGGGATCGTCGGAACCTTGTTAAGCCGGTGATCATATGTCATGAGAATAAGTTTTTCTGGCACGGTAGCGCTCAAGTAAAGCTGGCAGCTGAAACCACAACGCCGTGCGGAGTCGTCGCTGGGTTTATCGCAAGGCTATTTTATTCAGATCAGGCTGGAGGTTGCCTGAAAGATCGGCGCCCTACGGGAAGAACTGACGCAGCAGACAATTTGTGTTCTCACTAGTGCCGCGTTGGTACGGGCTTTGCGGATCGCAGAAGCGGATACGCATGTCAGTGGCGACCATGAAGCGAGAATGACACTCCACCAGGGTGGCGATATGCGTATTTTGGAGCGGTGATCGAACCCCCATCCCGACGGCCTGGGAAATTCTAACTCCCGCCAGCTTGAAAATTCTTGATTCATATTAAGTTATTTCTACCCTGCTGCGCGTTTAATACCAAGACACGATCCGTGCCGCTATTTTGTTTGTTATTACTGGATAATGCCATTAAAAATCAATGTAGTACGGGCTGGTGATGCTGGCCGCATTGCTGATGAAATCTCACAGTGGTGTTCGTCATTCAATGCGTCGCAGGGTTAATTCGATAACTTGATTTTAGACTGCACCTAAACAAACACATTATGGGGTGTCCCCGAATGAAAAAATCATTATTGTCGGCGGCAGCGCTTAGCACAGTGGCTGGCGCAGCCCAAGCGGACGGATATCTATGCTGGGACTTCGGACCAGAACATCACGGGCGACGTGAGTTCGTTCTACGACATCGGGGCAAGCCCGACTCATCCCGCTGCTGACCAGAACATCACCACCATGAGGTGTGCGTCACCGCTTCTTAGTTTCAGCCCGCCTTCCGGGGGTGCCGAGCGTAACAACATCAGTTTCAAGGCACCGGACACGCGGAAAAATCTTGTGTTTTTAACCAATAACACCGCATTACCTGCGTTGACCATTGCAGCTCTTTACAAAAGCCGATAGCAAAGTGAAATGATTTTGTTATTTGCATGCGCAGCAGCGGGCGGCGGTCCAGATTTGGCGACCGATGTGTATATCGTTACATCAGGCAGTTGATTTTTGTTTTTATTGCAACAGGCCAAAAGGCATAAATAATTTCATTAATATTTTTGAGGGTACTCATGAATAAATTAAAGAATAATTTTGGCAGGCGCAGCTTTCTCAAGCTGTCTGCTACCGCTGGACTCTTGGCAATGGGCAATAGAGCTTTTGCAGTTTCCTCATTTCTGGCGCCTGTTACTGTAGACAACCCTCTTGCGGTCTATCCAAGCAGGGGTTGGGAAAAAGTCTACAGGGATATGTATCAGACAGACAGTGATTTTATTTTTCTGTGTGTGCCAAATGACACACACAACTGCCTCCTTAAGGCACACGTGAAGAATGACGTGGTTGTCCGCATCTCGCCATCGTATAAGTTCGGTGAGGCCGAGGATCAGGGCGGGGATAAGGCCAGCCACAGGTGGGATCCGCGTTGCTGCAACAAGGGCCTGGTGTTGGCCAGGAGAGTTTATTCTGACAGAAGGCCCAAGGGTGCAATGGTAAGAAAGGGATTCAAGGAGTGGGTGGATGCAGGATTCCCACGGAATGATCCAAACGGTTTCCCGGAACAGAAATATCTGCAACGCGGTAAGGAGCCCTTCATCAAGCTGCCTTGGGACGAGGCTTATGCGCTGGCCGCAAAAGCATATCTTAATATCGCTACAACCTATTCCGGTGAAAGCGGTGCCAGGCTGCTGGAAAGGCAGGGTTACGACCATGATGTGATCCATTCCATGCACGGCGTAGGTGTCAAGACCCTGAAATTCCGGGGCAGTATGGCGCTGCTCGGTATCACACGGATATTTGGTGTGAAGAGAATGGCGAATATGATGGCCCTGCTCGATGCGCATGTCAGAAAGGTGGGACCGGATGAAGCTGTGGGCGGGAAAGCCCTGGACAGCTATACCTGGCATACCGATCTGGCGCCGGGAACCCCGATGACCTCTGGCTTCCAGACCATGGACTACGATCTTGCCACCTTGGAACATGCAAAGTTTATCCTGCTGTTGGGCACCAATCTGCTTGCCACCAAGATGCCGTGCGCACACTGGCTGACCGAGGCCAGAATGAAGGGTACGCATGTCGTTGACGTTACCATCGATTACCATGCTACCGCCAACAAGGCAGACGATGTGATCATCATCCGTCCGGGAACTGACTGCGCGTTTACGCTTGGCCTTGCCAATGTGCTTATCAACGAGAAACTGTACGACGAGAAAAATTTGTTGGCCAATACCGATATGCCTCTGCTGGTCAGGACAGACACCTGGACCAACCTGAAGGCGGCGGATGTCATAGAGGGCTACGAGCAAGCCGTGCTCTCGCACCATATCAAGATGCTCGGCGATGAGGCTCCCCTGCCGATGCCGGTGGCTTTCCAAGACACTCACATTGTCAGGGAAAGCCTGCGCAAGGAGTGGGGCGATGCCATGGTATGGGACAAGAAAACGAATAAGGCTGTCCCATTGTCGCGGGATAAGTGCGGTGCGCAATACGCTAGCGCAGGGGTGGATCCAGCGCTTACCGGAGAACACTCGGTAGCCTTGCTCAACGGGAAAACGGTCAAGGTTATACCCATATTCCAGTTGATCAAGGAATATCTGGATGAGTTTTCGCCGGAGAATACGGCTGCGCTTTGTGCATGTCCGAAGGAAGCGATTCTGGATGTCGCACGCTTGATGGGGGCCAACCCGAGAAAGACTATCGTCGCCACCGGCGCCGGTAGCAACCACTATTTCAACTCGCCCCTGAAGGATCGCGCCCTTCTGCTGGTTGGTGCGCTGACCGACAACATCGGGCATGTAGGTGGTTGCATGTTCGGCAACTTCGTGGGCAACTATCGTGTTTCTCTCTACGGTGGTTTAGGGCAATACCTCATAGAAGACCCGTTCAACCTGGAACTGACCACGCCGCAAATGAATGATGTGACGGATCGCAAAGTGGGCATGGCCAAAGTCAAGCACTACGCCCATGACGAATCCGCCCACTTTTACAACTACGGTGATCGTCCACTGAGGGTCGGAAACCGTTGCCTTACCGACCCTGGCCACATGCCTTCACCGACCAAAGCGCAATGGTTCACGAACTCCAACTCATCCATCGGCAATTCCAAATGGAGCTACGACCTGATAATCAACACCATGCCGAAATGGGAAATGGTGATGTATAGCGACTGGAACTGGACCGGCTCCTGCGAATATTCAGACTTCGTCTGGGGCGTCGACAGTTGGATGGAGAACAAGCATACCGACATGTCTGCATCCTGCACCAACTCGTTCATGTATGTCTCACCCGTGACGCCGATGAAAAGGGTGCATGACACCAGAGGCGACATGGAGGTGTATGCCGGAATATCTAGGGCTCTGGCTCAGGTTACCGGCGATGAGAGATTTGCCGACTGCTATCATTTTGTCGGTCCTGCGGGAACGGATCCATCCAAGGATACAGAGGTTTACCTGCAGCGTATTCTTAATGCCAGCGCAGCGGCAAGGGGATACAACGTGGCGGAGGTGAGGGAAAAAGCCAAGAAGGGTATTCCTACGCTGATGATGAACCGCACCTATCCAAGGGTCAGCGGCTGGGAGCAGGCGAAAGAAGGCAAGCCATATGCCACGAAGACCGGAAGGCTGGAGTTCTACAAGGACGATGCCAGGCTCATAGAGGCCGGTGAAAACCTTCCGGTATATCGCGAGCCTGTCGATTCGACCCGGTTTGAGCCGAATGCCATCATCGGCAAGTCGCGCGCATTTGCTCTCATGGCTTCGCCCGAGAGCTACGGACTGGAAACCAATGGCAACAGCCTGATGATTGCCGAAAACAGGCAGGGAAGAAACGTTGTATTGACTACGGCAGAACTGATGAAGACAGAGCACCCGCTCAAGCCTAATGGTTATAACCTTTGTTTCAATACTCCCAAGTATCGGCACGGTGCTCATACCACGCCGATCGACACCGACCTGATGTCACTGTGGTGGGGACCATTCGGCGATATCTACCGCCATGACAAGAGAAAGCCATCGACCGGCGAAGGTTTTGCCGATATCAATCCGATAGACGCCAAGAAGTATGGCATCGACGAGGGTGACTATATGTGGGTGGATGCTGATCCGGGAGACAGGCCTTACCGGGGCTGGAAAGAAGGAACGCCGGATTACGAACTTAGCAGGCTCAAGGTCAGGGCAAGATACTACGGCGGCATCTCCCCCGGTACCGTCAGGATGTACTTCAATGCGTACGGTGCGACGTACGGTTCCGTGGAAGGGCAGAAGACCAGGGCCGATGGGCTGGCCAAGAACCCGAGAACCAACTATCAGGCAATGATGAGAACCGGAAGCCATCAGAGTTGTACGAGGGCTTGGCTTACGCCGACACTGATGACTGACAGCATGACTCACAAGTCGCAAATTGGTCAGGAAATCGTCAAGGGAATGGAGGCGGACGTTCATTGTGCGAATGGCGCCCCCAAGGAGTCCTATGTGAAGGTTTCGTTGTGCGAAAAGGGCGGCACCGATGGCGGACTGTGGAGAGTCGCTGCGCTTGGCTGGCGGCCAACCTATGAAAATGAGGCAATGAAGAGGTACCTCAAGGGCGGGTTTGTCGGCTGAGTAAGACGTGCGGCCCGTCTTTTTGAATCAGGGCGATGGGCCTAAGTTCAAAATGGTATTTAAAAAAGGGAACTCATAATGGCAACAGTTAAGAACTGGCAGCTAGGCAGGGATATGGAATACCCCTATGAAGGCAACAGGCCAAAGCAGCAAATTACCATGTTCTTTGATCTGAACAAGTGTATTGCGTGCCAAACATGCACCATGGCCTGCAAGACGACATGGACTTCAGGCAAGGGGCAGGAAGCGATATTTTGGAATAACGTGGAATCCAAACCCTATGGGTTCTATCCACTGGCTTGGGACGTGAAGATACTTGATATATTGGGTTCTCAGCCTTGGTCGGGATCAACTTACAAAGGCAAAACCATATTCGAAGATACGGCAATGGAAGAAAAGGTCAGGGGCTTCTTACCTGATGAGATGGACTATATGAGTCCGAACTTGGGCGAGGACGAGGCAATCAGAATCCAGACAACCGAAGGGGACTATATCAAGGGTCCTACACACAAGAACTGGGGATTCTATCTGCCGCGTATATGTAACCATTGCACCTATCCGGGATGTCTTGCCGCTTGCCCGAGGAAAGCTATTTACAAGAGGCAGGAGGACGGTATCGTTCTCATCGACCAGTCCAAGTGCAGGGGCTACAGGGAATGTGTGAAGGCCTGTCCGTACAAGAAGGCGTACTACAACAATACCACCCGTGTATCGGAGAAGTGCATCTCCTGCTATCCGAAGATCGAGAAGGGTGAAATGTCCCAGTGCGTGACCAATTGCATCGGAAGAATCCGTATTCAAGCCTACAAATCAACAGATCTAACCAAGATCAGGAAGAATAATGTGGCGGATTTCCTGGTTCATGTGCGCAAGATAGCGCTTCCGTTATATCCGCAGTTTGGCACCGAGCCGAACAATTACTACATTCCACCCATTCACGTTGATTTGGCCTATCTTACCCAGATGTTCGGCCCCGGCGTCGAAAATGCGATCAAGCAGTACCGCAATGCAGGCAAAGATAAGGAATTGCTCTCGGCATTGATTCTCTTCGGAAACACCGAGAAGATAAGCGACACATTCAAATATGATGAAAAAACCGACGAGGCAGTTTCTTATGATACTGAAGGCAGGGAAATTGTCAGGGTTCCATGCACCGAGCCTACTTACATCCGGAAGGTTCTGAATGCTAAGACCGGCGCTTTTCTTACCAACAATTCGTAAGGGGAGAGCGATAATGAAGATATTTGTTGGGATAGTGGCAATGTGTTTGATGGCTTCATTTGCCGCACCTTCCCTCGCCCATGATGACACGGCCGAGATCAAGTCAAAAGCAATAACGGGGGAGGTGCCGCTGGATCCGAATAGTGATGTTTGGAATGATGCCAAGTATTTGATAGTTGGAATGGGGCCGCAGAATCTGGTCGCTCCAGGTTTGGCCCAGGGGACGGTTTCCAATGTGAAAGTGAAGTCAGTCCACAATGGCAAAGATATTGCTTTTTTGCTGGAATGGTATGACCCGACTGAAGACGACACGGAAACCATGATGAACAAGTTTTCCGATGCGGTTGCCATGATGTTTCCCGTAAAGCCTGGGACAGAGCCGACGTACATGATGGGTGACCCAGATAATCCGGTCGAGATAATTTATTGGAAGGCGGCTTGGCAGAAGGACATTGATAAGGGGTATCAGGACGTGAGGGACGCATATCCCAATTATAACTATGACACCTACCCGATGCTCAACAACATGATCGATGCGAGAGGCAACCCGATTGAAGTGAAGGATGGAGAAATCTACAAGCCGGTAGCGCCGGAAGACAGGGCAATCAATACGCCAATAGGGAAGTATACCGATGCGCAAAAGGGCTACTTACCTGGTTTGGCGGTGAATAATCCCAGGTCCAGAATCGACAGGACAAAGCCGGTTGAGGAACTGAATGCAATTGGTTTTGGCACACTGACTACCGAAGCGATGGAGGGACATGCTAATGGCAAGGGGGTAAGGAGCTTTGGTTACTGGAAAATTGTTCTTACGCACCCGTTGAAAGGCGAAGTTCAGGATGCAAGTTTTGTAGGAAACAATGGACACTTCATGACTGCCATCGCTGTATGGGATGGCGACAAGGGGAACCGTGGAGGACGCAAGAATTTTTCGAACGGCGGTTGGATTCCATTATGGTTAGAGCCATAGCCGCATAGCAGGGGTCTGCAGGATATTGCCACCCCCTCTTTTCTTAATTTTTGAAGGGGAAACATTGATGGCTGAAAAGGAAATGGCGCTTGCGCGGGCCGATGTTTACAAGCTGTTTTCATCGGCATTTGTCTATCCTGGTAAAGAGGAGACAGAATCGTTGCAGGAACTCGCGGCCGATGTTGGGGATTCAATAAGCCTCCTCTCTTACGACATCAAGGAAGAGTACCAGGCATTCAGCAGAAGTATTGCAAAAGCCGATGTGGAGGCCTTGAAACCGGAATATACCGAGCTGTTCCTGACGCGTATGTTTTGTCCCCCAACAGAAACTATTTATGGAAAAAACAGTTTCAACACACCGAATATTCTTGGCGATATCAGCGGTTTCTATAAGGCATTCGGTTTTAAGTTATCCGACAAGGCTACAGTCCCGCACGATAACATAGCTGTTGAGCTTGAGTTTATGAGCTTCCTCGAACTTAAGATTGCATATGCCTTGGAGCAGGAAATGGAGGAAAACCTTGACATTTGCCTGACTGCAAAAAAGAGGTTTCTTGCCGAGCATATCGGAAGATGGATATGGGTATTTGGGCAAAACCTCGTAACTAGGTCTAATGAAGACTATTTCAAGTGCCTTGGTCAACTGATATCCAAATTTATCGATGCGGAACTTGAATTTTACGGAATCAAGGTTGATATCGAAGGAAATCAGGAGATGCCTCAGAAAAACGAGCCTATGGAGTGTCCTCATTCAGGCGGAGACACCTATGAGAGGGAGGCTCCCCTAGAGCTATAAGCTGTAGCCAGTCGGGAAGCTTGCCGTATATCGGTGTGTGGCCAGCAATTATGTGCCGTGCTGTCTTTGTTGGAGGGAATAACAGCCTGTTCCATCTTGGCCAGAGACAAAAATCCTGGAGAGTGGGCCTGTGAAACCGGTCAAACGACCCTGTGTCAAAAGTGCTCTGGCGCATTTTGTTCCTCCTTGTGATGTTTGGCATTCAACGCATCACGGGCTATATCGATAACTTATTCAGAGTTTCCTTAGATGACAATAAATGTTGTGAAAATAAAAGATACGAGGGACTGCGGGAGGTTTCATAGCTGCCAAATGTGTGAGGTGAGCGAGACTTGCAAGCTGGATCATGATGCGCATTGTAAGTGGCTGGTCAATAAACGCATGTCCGATATCCGATTCAAGATCATCGTCGGCAGCAACAAGGGTGGCGTCGGAAAAAGTACTGTTACGGTAAACCTCGCCTTCGCGCTTGAAAAAATGGGTTTTAAGGTTGGCCTGGCAGATGCTGACCTGCATGGGCCGAATATTCCGAAGATGCTGGGTATCGAGTCGGTAAGGCTACGCGGGGTCAAGGACGGCATAGCCCCGCACACCATGCCTGACGGTATGAAGGTTGCGTCTCTGGGCTTGATGATAGAGGATCCGAACGAACCGATTGTCTGGAGAGATGCGGTGAAATACGAATTCATCACAGAGCTCCTCGGGAACATGAGTTGGGGGAAGCTCGATTTTCTGGTGATAGACCTTCCGCCTGGTACGGGAAATGAACAAATTACGATTATGGATTTCATCCCCAATCTGGATGGAGCCGTTGTTGTCAGCACCCCCCAGGACGTAGCGCTTCTTGACGCAAGGAAAATGATCTCTTTTGTACGTGACAGGAATATTCTAATTCTAGGAATCGTGGAAAATATGAGTGGGCTGATCTGCCCGCATTGCAGCGGTGAGATTAATGTATTCAGGAAGGGCGGGGGATTGAATGTGGCGGATGAATTGGGTGTTCCGTTTATCGGCAATATTCCCCTTGATGGCGAGATAACGATGTGTTCCGATAAAGGAACGCCTATTGTTCAGTCGCATCCCGATTCCATGTCGGCAAAGGCATTTATGGGTGTTGCGGAAAAGTGTGCGGGATCTTTGGGAATCCAGCGCATTTGATTTTTTCGTGACCAGGCTTCCCTGAGACAATCCGTAAGTTAGAGCAGGAATGGAAACATGCAGCAATTAAGTGATTTTGAGCAAGGGCTGAAATTTTTCTACGATAATGACTACGCCAATGCGGCAAAATATTTTATAAAAGCGGCTGAGCAGGGAGAAGCGGAGGCTCAATTTTGCCTGGGGAATATGTACGCTGAAGGCCATGGCGTTCCGAAGGACGAACAGCAATCCACATCATGGTTCCGCAAGGCCGCAGAGCAGGGATTTACGCCGGCACAAGTTAATCTGGGGTTGATGTACACACAGGGCCAGGGTGTTGAACAAGATCTGGTTGAGGCACATAAATGGTTCAACATTGCAGGAGGTGCAGTTAATGATGAAGGAATGGATTTGCGCGAGGTCGTGGAAGAGCAAATGACACCCGCTGAAATTTCAGAGGCAATGCGTCTGGCAAAGGATTGGATAACGGCGTACCACAGGTGCCATTGATAACAGTGATGGAAAAGTTTTCAAAAACATGCGCCAACCCAGGAGGCACAAAATGAGCCAGCCGTTGACCTTTGAAGTATCCGAGGGTGCTTCCCACCACGGTGGGCGCCAGATTGCTACCGGTCGTTTTTCCCGCGACTGGGAAGATGAAGAGGAAATGGATAGGTTGCAGGAGCAGTTCGACGCCGGAACGGTTGACGATAATACGGTGATAAAGAAAGTACGGCAGTTGCTCACCAAACACCCGGACAATATGGAACTGCTCAACTTTCTTGGAAGTCAGTTGTGGGATGTCGGTCTCAAGGATGAAGCAAGTTCATTGTGGGAGACTGGCCACAAGATCGGGGCGTCACTGATACCCAAAGGCTTTAAGGGGGAAATTTCATGGTACGAAACCGATAACCAGTCGTTTCTGCGAGTTACTCATGGTTATGTACTCGGGCTTGCTCATCTTGGACAGTATCGCCAAGCCCTGGCTCTAGCCAAGAAGCTGCTGCGCTGGAACCCATCCGACAATCAAGGCGTCCGGTTGCTTATCGGCGACTTCATGATGATGCTCGGTGATCACAATGGAGCAATGAAACTGTTTCTTAAAGGGGCTCAGCACTATCCGACTTTCTGGTATCGGGCGGCGTTGGTTGCATTTCGTGATGGTGACTTTGTGCGGGCCTGCACCTACCTTCGCCGCGGGATTGCAGGGAACCCTTATGTTGCCGAAGGGCTTACAGGCAGAACTCGCCTTGCAGATCATTTGTACTGGCATGGAAGCATTGTATCTGGCTGCGATTGGGCGATTGATGAATATTTGCAGTCACCAATTAATGACTGGAAAGATGACGAGGTGGATTTTGTTGACTGGGTCTTTAACTGCTCTGATGTTCTTCGTGAACGCGCCAACTTTATGAATGTTCATGAGGAGCTAACGTACAAACATGACTTGAATGAACGTGGGCTCATTGTGCGGAAGCATCAGGACCTTATCGCCGGAATAGACGACAGCCTTTCAGAAAAGCTGGTTCGCAAGGTGCGGAACCGTTGGGGCGACGAAATCTGGTCATGGGACAGACTGGGGATGAAATATCTTGCGGCACGGCCCATCGTCAAGGATTGCGCTAAACGAG
>VFSW01005186.1_pt1 | contig 19323 bp, 18 predicted proteins | sample 5358111 | NCBI WGS metagenome assembly VFSW01 (sample SAMN11554181, study PRJNA540505) | mine drainage metagenome | isolation source: sediment from site ElyBrook_90M | place: USA: Ely Copper Mine, Vershire, VT | collected 2017 | reverse complement strand
CGATGGTCTCGGCGGCTACATCCAGCGACCGGCTTCGTTGGCGCTCGCCAATTGACGCCTCAGGGAGACCAACGCATGACCAGTTTGAAGAATCGAATCGCAAGCTTGGCGTCCATCGCATGGATTGCGGTCGCCGCGATTTCGATGCAAGTCCGGGCGGCCGACGCCAACAAGCTTGAATCGATCGACGTGCAGACGCTCGCGGGCCAGCAGGTGCAGCTCACGCTGCGCCTGAGCGGACCGGCGCCGCAGCCGCTCGCCTTCACGATCGACAAGCCGGCGCGCATCGCCCTGGACCTGCCGGACACGACGCTCGCGCTGGCTTCGCGGCGCATCGACGTGCGCTCCGGCGGCGTCGACTCCGTCCTCGCCGCCGAGGCGGGCGGGCGCACCCGCATCGTGGTCGACCTGGACAGCCTCGTTCCGTACACGACGCGCGTCGAGGGGAACAACATCGTCGTGCACCTCGGCGTGCAGCCGGGCGCCGCGGCCCCGGTCGCCGAACGCGCCGAATCCGCGGGCACCGCGGCCGGCGCGCCCGCGCACTCGATCCGCACGATCGATTTCCGCCGCGGCCCGGACGGCACCGGCCGGGTGATCGTGCATCTGTCCGATCCGCGCGTGCCGATCAACGTCCGCCAGGAAGGCAACCAGGTCATCGTCGATTTCGCCGGCGCGCACCTCCCGCAGCGCCTGATGCGCCGCTACGACGTCACCGACTTCGCGACCCCGGTGCAGTCCGTCGACGCGGTGCGGATCGACGGCAATTCCCGCCTGGTGATCAACGCGCGCGGCGATTTCGACCAGCTGGCCTACCAGTCGGACGACGAATACGTGGTCGAGATCAAGCCGTCGACCAAACTTGCCGCCCAGGAGGGCAAGAAGCAGTACACCGGCGAGCGCCTGACGCTGAACTTCCAGGACATCGACATCCGCTCGGTGCTGCAGCTCCTCGCCGATACCGGCGGACAAAACATCGTCGTCAGCGACTCCGTCGCGGGCAACCTGACCCTGCGCCTGCAGAACGTGCCCTGGGATGAAGCCCTCGACATCGTGCTGCGCACCAAGGGCCTCGACATGCGCCGCGAGGGAAATGTGATCATCGTCGGGCCGACCGCCGAACTCGCCGCGCAGGAGAAGGCGCAGCTCGCGGCGCGCAGCCAGATCCAGCAGCTCGAGCCGCTGCACACCGAGTTCCTGCAGGTCAATTACGCCAAGGCCGCCGACCTGGCCGCGCTGATCCGCGCGTCGGGCGGCAAGAATTCGATGCTCTCGCCGCGCGGCGCGCTGTCGATCGACACGCGCACCAACACGCTGCTGGTGCAGGACACGGCGGACCGGCTCGCCGACATCAGGCGTCTGGTGCAGAAGCTCGACGTGCCGGTCAGGCAGGTGCTCATCGAGGCCCGCATCGTGGTCGTCACCGATCAGTTCGAGCGTGACCTCGGCGCCCGTTTCGGCGTGAGCGCCGTCAATCGAAGCGGCACCACCAACCTGTTGACCGTCGGCGGCAACGGCGTCGGCGCGAACACCGTGCTGACCACGGCGTCGGCCGGCGGCAGCAATTCGACCGCGCTGACCGCGCCGTCGATCAGCAACCAATACCAGGTCAATCTGCCCGTCGCGAATCCCGCCGGCGCACTCGGCATTTCGCTGCTCGGCAGCAGCTACCTGGTCAACCTCGAGCTGTCGGCCGCGCAGAACGAGGGCCGGGGCGAGGTCATCTCCTCGCCGCGCGTCATCACCGCGAACCAGAAGCAGGCGACGATCATGCAGGGCGTCGAGATTCCCTACCAGCAATCTGCGTCGAGCGGCGCCACGACGACGCAGTTCAAGAATGCGGTGCTGTCGCTGAAGGTGACGCCGCTGATCACGCCGGACAACCGGGTGATGCTCGACATCGACGTCAGCGACGACTCCGTCGGCCAGCTGGTCCAGAGCGCGACCGGCGGCACGGTGCCCTCGATCAACACGCGCGAGATCATCACGCAGGTTCTCGTCAATGACGGCCAGACCGTCGTGCTCGGCGGCATCCTCGAGACGACCAAGAACAAGTCGACCGACAAGGTGCCGTATCTCGGCGACATCCCGGTGCTCGGCCATTTGTTCAAGTCGACGACGAACATCAACAACAAGACCGAATTGTTGATCTTCATCACGCCGAAGATCCTGCGCGAGGGGTCGAATCTGTATTGAGCGCATGCGCCGGCCCCGGCCGGGGGCCGGCGCATGCGGCAGGATCCGCCGGTCGCGATGATCAGCCGGCAGAACGTCTATTTGATCGGTCCGATGGGCTCGGGCAAGAGCGCCGTCGGCCGCCATCTCGCGCGGCTGCTGCACTTCCCGTTCCACGACAGTGACGCCGACGTCGAGGCGCGGACCGGCGTCAACATCGCCTTCATCTTCGAGCGGGAGGGCGAGGCCGGCTTCCGCGCCCGAGAACGGGAGTCGATCGAACGGTTGACGCTGCTCGACGGGATCGTGCTCGCGACCGGCGGCGGCGCGGTCATCGATCCGCAGAACCGGCGCCTGCTGGCGGAACGCGGCGCGGTCGTTTATCTGCAGACCTCGCTCGACCAGCAGATCGCCCGCACGCGCCATGCGCGTCACCGACCGCTGTTGAACGACGTCGACCCGGAGAGCGCCCTCGCCGAGCTGATGCAGCGCCGCGCCGCGCTCTACGCGGAGATCGCCGACCTCACGGTCTCGACGGACCACCGGCGCGTGCAGCTGGTCGCCGAGGAGATCCATCAGGAACTCCTCCGCCGCCGCGGCGCCTGAGCGATTCGCAGCCCAAGCGCCGCCAGGGTTCGTATAATCATGGCCGTGCAAACCCTCCACGTAGACCTCGGGCACTCGCGCTATCCGATCGACATCGGGCCGGGCCTGCTCGGCGAGGCCGCGCTGATCGAGGCGCGCATTCCCGGGCGGGATCTGCTGATCGTCAGCAACGTCACGGTCGCGCCGCTGTACCTGGACCGCCTGCGGCGGTCGCTGCCGGGACGGCGGATCGTGGAGTGCATACTGCCGGACGGCGAACGCCACAAGACGCTCGCCGCGGCCGCGACGATATTCGACGTGCTGGTGGAGAAGAAGCTCAACCGCGACGCCACCCTGGTCGCGCTCGGCGGCGGTGTCGTCGGCGACCTCGGCGGATTCGCGGCGGCCTGTTATCAGCGCGGCATTTCCTGCGTCCAGGTGCCGACGACGCTGCTCGCGCAGGTCGACTCGTCGGTGGGCGGGAAGACCGGCGTCAACCACCCGGGCGGGAAGAACCTGATCGGCGCCTTCCACCAACCGAGCGCGGTGATCGCCGACACCGACACCCTGACGACGCTGCCCGACCGCGAACTGCGGGCCGGTATCGCGGAAATCATCAAGTACGGGTGCATCTGCGACGCGGGGCTGTTCGACTGGCTCGAGCACAACGTGCAGCGGCTGCTGGCCCGTGACCCGGCGGCGTTGACGCACGCGATCGCCCGATCATGCGAGCTCAAGGCGGCGGTCGTCGCCAGGGACGAACGGGAGTCGAACGTGCGGGCGATCCTGAATTTCGGCCACACCTTCGGGCACGCGATCGAGGCGGCCACGGCCTACACGGTCTATCTGCACGGCGAGGCGGTCGCGATCGGCATGTCGATCGCGGCCGATTTGTCCGCCCGCCTCGGCCTGATCGACCGGGAGGCCGCCGCCCGCCTGCGCGCGCTGCTCGAGCGCGCGGGCCTGCCGGTCGCGGCGCCCGCGATCGGCGCCGACACGGCCCGGTCCTTGATGCGGATGGACAAGAAAGTTCTGGCCGGCGCGCTGCGGCTCGTGCTGCTGAGCGCGCTCGGCAATGCGGTGGTCACCGCCGATTACGACGAGTCGGCGCTGGCGGCGACCCTGGCGGAGCACTTCGGATGAGCGCGCTGGCGCCGTATGCGGCGCACGAGGAGCAGTCCCGCGGCAGGCGTCACGCCGAGCCGAAACCCGCGTACCGCTCCGAGTATCAGCGCGACCGCGACCGGATAGTGCACTCCACCGCGTTCCGCCGCCTGGTCTACAAGACCCAGGTGTTCGTGAATCACGAGGGCGACCTGTACCGGACCCGTCTCACCCATTCGCTCGAGGTCGCGCAGATCGCGCGCACCGTGGCCGGCGCGCTGCGGCTCAACGAGGAACTGACGGAGGCGATCTGTCTCGCGCACGACCTGGGGCACACGCCGTTCGGTCACGCCGGCCAGGACGCGCTGAACGAGTGCATGACGGACTTCGGTGGATTCGAGCACAACCTGCAGTCGCTGCGCGTCGTCGACGAACTCGAGGAGCACTACGCGGACTTCAACGGCTTGAATTTGAGCTTCGAATGCCGCGAGGGCATCCTCAAGCATTGTTCCTACAAGAACGCGATCGCGCTCGGCGACGTCGGCGAGCGGTTCGTCAACCGCGAACAGCCCGGTCTCGAGGCGCAGCTGGCGAACTTCGCCGACGAAATCGCGTACAACAATCACGACGTCGAGGATGGGATCCGGGCGGGCCTGATATCGGTCGAGGCGCTCGCGGGCGTGCGTCTGTTCGCCGACTATCATGGCGAGGTCCGGGTGCTGCACCCGGACCTCGCGGGGCGCCGTTTGGTTTACGAGGTGCTGCGCAGGATGATCAACCATCTGGTCACGGACCTGATCGACTCGTCGTCCGAGCGGCTGCGCGTGGCGGGGGTGGCGTCGATCCAGGAGGTCCGGGCGCAGCGGGCGTTTCTGATCGGATTCAGCGAGGAGACCGCGCGATTGAACCAGGAACTGAAGTCTTTTCTGCGCGAACATCTCTACCGCCACTACAAGGTGCGCCGCATGACCTCGAAGGCGCGGCGCGTCGTGCGCGAATTGTTCGACGCCTTCTTCGCGGATCCCGGGCTCATGCCCGACGGACACCACGCCACCGGCGCACGGCGGGAGGCCATGCACGGTCCGGCGGGGCGCGCCCGGGCGGTCGCCGACTACATCGCCGGGATGACCGACCGCTACGCGATTCTCGAGCACCGGCGCCTGTTCGATCCCGCGGAGCGCACGTGAACCCCCCGTTGCGGAACGACCTGCTGCTGCGGGCACTGCGGTGCGAGCCGACGCCGCGCCGGCCGGTGTGGTTGATGCGCCAGGCGGGGCGCTACCTGCCGGAGTACCGCGCGACGCGCGGGCGGGCCGGCAGCTTCATGGCGCTGTGCACGAATCCCGAACTCGCCTGCGAGGTCACGCTGCAGCCGATCGACCGCTTCGGCCTGGATGCGGCGATCCTGTTCTCGGACATCCTGACGATTCCGCATGCGATGAATCTGGGCTTGGAATTCGACACGGGTGAAGGACCCAAGTTCGAGCGCCCGGTTCGCAGCGCCGCGGACATCGACCGGCTGCCGATTCCCGATCCCGGCCGCGAGCTGCGGTACGTCGTCGATGCCGTGGCGATGATCCGGCGGGAACTGGGGGGGCGCGTGCCGTTGATCGGCTTCGCCGGCTCGCCGTGGACGGTCGCGACGTACATGGTGGAAGGCGGCGGCAGCAAGACCTTCGGACGGATCAAGCGCATGCTCTACGGCGCGCCGCGCGACCTGCATCGATTGCTCGATGTGGTGGCGCGCGCGACGATCCTCTATCTGAACGCGCAGATCGCGGCCGGCGCCCAGGCCGTGATGCTCTTCGACACCTGGGGCGGGGTCCTGACGCCGCTGCAGTACGAGGAGTTCTCGCTGCGGTACATGGCGTCGATCCTGGACGCGCTGACCCGGCACGCCGACGGCCGGATCGTGCCGCGGATCGTCTTCACGAAAGGCGGCGGCGCCTGGCTCGCGCGCACTTCGGCGATCGGCTGCGATGCCGTGGGCGTCGACTGGACCACGGACCTTGCCACGGCACGCGAGCTCGTGGCCGGGCGGGCCGCATTGCAGGGCAACCTCGATCCGTCCGCGTTGCTCGCGCCGCCGGAGGTTCTGCGCGCCGAAACGCTGCGGGTGCTCGAGAGCTTCGGACACGGGCCCGGCCACGTGTTCAACCTCGGGCACGGAATCACGCCGGACGTCGAACCGGACCAGGTGGCGCTGCTGGTCGAGACCGTGCGCGGCTTCGCGCCCGCCTGAGCTCAGTCGGACTGGCGCAACTCGTCGCGCAGAGTGCGGCGCAGGATCTTGCCGACATTCGTTTTCGGCAGCTCGTCGCGGAAGTACAGGTGCTTCGGCACCTTGTAGCCGGTGAGGTTCTTCCGGCAATGCGCGAGCAGCGCCTCCGGATCGAGATCCGGATTCTTCCTGACGACGAACAGCGCGACCGCCTCGCCGGAGGTTTCGTCGGGCTGGGCGACCGCGGCCGCCTCGAGCACGCCCGGGAATTCGGCGGCGACGCCTTCCACCTCGTTCGGGTACACGTTGAACCCCGACACGAGGATCATGTCCTTCTTCCGGTCCTCGATGTACACGAAACCCTCCGCGTCGATGCGGCCCACGTCCCCGGTCCGCAGCCAGTCGCCGTAGAAGACCTTCGCCGTCTCGTCGGGCCTGTTCCAGTAGCCGCGTGTGACCTGCGGACCGCGCACGCAGATCTCTCCCACCTCGCCGACCCCGAGCTCGACGCCGTCGTCGTTGCGGATCGAGATCTCCGTCGACGGGATCGGCAGTCCGATCGAGCCGTTGAAATCGAGGCCCAGCGGATTGATGCAGGCCGCGGGCGAGGTTTCGGTCAATCCCCAGGCCTGGGTGAGGATGCAGCCGGTGACCGCCTTCCAGCGGGCGGCGACCACCGCCTGAACCGCCATGCCGCCGCCCAGGGTGATCCGCAGCGCGCTGAAATCCAGGCTGTCGAAACCCGGGGTATGCAACAGCGCGTTGAACAGGGTGTTCACGCCGCTGATGAAGAAGAACCGGCGCTTCTTCAGCTCCGCGACGAATCCGGGAAAGTCGCGCGGATTGGTGATCAGGATGTTGTGCGCGCCGAGGTGGGTGAACATGAAGCAGTTCGCGGTCAGCGAGAAGATGTGGTAGAGCGGCAGGGCGGTGATCACGACCGGCGCGTCCTGCGAAACCATGGCCGGCGCAATCCACGCGCTCGACTGCAACAGGTTCGCGACGATGTTCCCGTGAGTGAGAACCGCCGCCTTGGCGACGCCGGTCGTGCCGCCCGTGTACTGCAGGAACGCGGGGTCATTGGGTCCGACGCGCACCGGATCGGGTTTGCCGCCGAGCCCGGCGGCGAGCACGTTCTTGAAGCGCAGCGCCTCCGGCATGCTCCACGGCGGCACCTGTTTGCGTACGCGGCGGAGAACGAAATTCACGAGGGGGCCGCGCGGAAAGCCGAGCAGGTCGCCGACGCCCGTCACCAGGACCTTGCCGACGGAGGTACGCGGCAGCACCTCCTGCAGCACGTGGGCGAAGTTCTCGAGGATCACGATCGCCTTCGCGCCCGAGTCGCGCAGCTGGTGCTCGAGTTCCCGCGCCGTGTAGAGCGGATTGGTGTTGACGACCACCATGCCGGCGCGCAGGACGCCGTACAGCGCGATCGGATATTGGAGAATGTTCGGCATCATCAAGGCGACGCGGTCGCCGCGTTCCAGGCCGGACTTGGTCCGCAGCCAGACCGCGAAGGCCCGGCTCAGCGTTTCCAGCTGCGCGTAGCTCAGCGTGGCGCCCATGTTCGTGAACGCGGGCCGCGCGCCGAATTCCGCGCAGGAGCGCTCGAACATGGCGTTGATCGACGCCTGCTCGTCGACGGCGATATCGGCGGGCACTCCGGGGGGGTACCGCTCCAGCCAAATTCGATCCACGCGGGCGCGCTCCTCGTTATTATCATCCGTGTATAGCATCGGTTCGGCGCAGCGGCAACGTCGGCCGCGGCACCCCCGTTGCGGTTCGGTCAAACTCGAGGAGCAACGCCATGTCCGTCAGGCCGGTCGCTTTTTTGGTCGTGTGTGCCGCCTTGTCCGGCTGCGTGGTCGGCTATGGCCCCTGTCTGTTCCTGTCGCCGGTGCGCGTGTCGCTGACCGGGACGATGCATTTTCGCACCTACAAGGTCGGCGACGAGGTCGAGCGGGTGGCGGTGTTGACCTCCGACCGCTCCGAGTACGTCTATGCCCCGGCGCAGAGCCATCTTTGCCTGATGGCGGAGGATTTCCAGCTTGCCGGCTGGGACGACTATCCGGCGGACCTGGTCGACGGCACGCGCATCGCCGTCCGCGGCGGCTTGATCGAAGCGTCGACGCCGCACCAACACACGCGCTTTTTATTAAAAATCCGCAATCTCGAGCGCCTGACGCCGCAATCCGCGGGAAAGGGCGGGCCGACGCCGCGAAAATAGCGCGACGACCGGTTCGCAACGCGCCCGGCCGGACTAGAATACCCCGGGGTTTTGTTGCATCTAACCAGGGAGCGTTGCGAGTGAATAACAAGTTTACGATGAGTTTGGCCGCGGCTATGGCGTTTGCCGCGTTGGCACTTCCGAGCCACCAGGCGCTCGCCAAGTCCCATACGGTGACCTGTACGGACGGCACGAGTTCGGCCGCCGGCCGCGGCGCCTGCAGCGGGCACGGCGGAGTCGCGAAGGCGGCGAAGCACGTGAAGGCGGCCAAGCAAGCCAAGACCGAGAAGAAGGTCGAGAAGAAGGCCGAGACGAAGAAGGAAGCCGCGAAGGAGACCAAGAAAGAGGCCAAGAAGGAGCCGAAGAAGGAAGCCAAGAAGGCCGCGCCGGCCAAGCATGCTGGTTCCGCGGATTCAGCGGGCGCAACCGCGAAATGCAAGGACGGCACCTATTCGCACGCCAAACAGCACAAGGGTGCGTGCTCCAAGCACGGCGGCGTCGCCGAGTGGATGGGTCACTGAGCAGTGACCGAAGCCCGGCGGGGCGCGAGTCCCGCCGGGCAACCCGGCCGGTTGCAGGACCTCATCTGGACAACAGGGGCTTCAGCGCGGGCCACACGTTCGCAAGCACGCGCGGTTGCGCCGACTCGTTGGGATGAAGCCCGTCGGCCTGCATCGATCCGGGAATGAGCGCGATTCCCTGCAGTAGAAACGGAACCAGCGGCACCTTGCGCCGCCGCGCCACTTCGCCGTAGCTGCTCCAAAACTGATCGGCGTACTGCGGCCCGTAGTTGGGGGGGATGCGCATGCCGAGCAGCAGCACGGCGGCGCCGCCCGCCTTCGCGAGCCGCACCATCTGTGCGAGGTTCGCGCGCATGGCATCGATCGGCAGGGCCCTCAGCCCGTCATTGCCGCCGAGCTCGAGGATCACGACCGCCGGCCGGTGCAGCGCGAGCGCGCGCGGCAGCCGCGCGAGTCCGCCGGCCGTCGTTTCGCCGCTGACGCTGGCGTTGATCACCCGGTACCCGTACCCTTCGCGCTGTAGCTTCGCCTGCAGCAGCGCGACCCAGCCCTTGCCGACGTCGATGCCGTAGCCGGCGCTGAGGCTGTCGCCGAACACGAGGATCGTGCGCGCGGCGTGTGCCGGGGCGGTCGCGGCGAGTAAGAGGGCGAGGACGAGCAGGCGTTTCACGGGTTCTCCAGATGCAAGACCGGTCGACTGACGAAATGACGGTTCTCGAGGCGCGGGACGTGACGAAGACCGTCGCGAGCCCCGAGGGCCCGTTGACGATTCTCGCCGATGTCAGCCTGCGAGTGCGAGCGGGCGAGACCCTGGCGATCGTCGGCGCTTCGGGTGCCGGTAAATCCACGCTACTTTCCCTGCTCGCCGGGCTCGATTCTCCGTCGAGCGGGCGCGTGTCGATCGCCGGCATCGATCTTACCGCGCTCTCGGAGGACGGCCGCGCCGCGGTGCGCGGCAAGCACGTCGGATTCGTGTTCCAGGCGTTCCACCTCATTCCGTCGCTGACGGCGCTGGAGAACGTGATGCTGCCGCTGGAGCTCGCCAACCGTGCCGACGCGCGCGCCGCCGCCACGGAGGCGCTCGCCGAGGTCGGATTGACCGCACGCCGGTCGCATTATCCGAAGCAGCTGTCCGGGGGCGAGCAGCAGCGGGTCGCGATCGCCCGCGCGTTCGTCACGCGTCCGAACGTGCTGTTCGCCGACGAACCGACCGGGAACCTGGACACGGTGAGCGGCCAGCGCGTCGCCGATCTGCTGTTCGAGCTCAACCGCGGCACCGGCAGCACGCTGGTTCTCGTCACCCATGACCGCGGCCTCGCCGCACGCTGCGGCCGGACACTGGAACTGGACGCGGGCCGCGCCGTCGCCTGAACACGATGCCGGTACTGCGCTTCGCCTTTCGCAATCTCTGGCGGGACTTGAAGTCCGGCGACTCGCTGGTGCTGCTGTCCGCCCTGACGGTCGCGGTCGCGTCGCTGACCGCCGTCGGCTTCTTCACGAGCCGCATCTCGCAAGGGGTCGGGCGGCAGGCGACCCGCGTGCTGGCCGCGGACCTGCGGCTCGAATCCGCCGATCCCCTTTCCCCGGCCGTGTTCGCGGCGGCGCGCGCCGCGGGGTTGCGCAGCACCGAGGAACTGTCGTTCGCGACCGCGCTGTTCAAGGGCGGGCAGAGCCAGCTGGCGGCGGTGAACGCGGTCGCGCCCGGATACCCCTTGCGGGGCACGCTGCGGATCGCCGACGTGCCCTTCGGCGTCGCGCGCCCGGCAGGCTCGATACCGGCGCCCGGGGAGGTGTGGCTGGATGCACGGATCGTCGCCCAGCTGGACCTGAAGCCGGGCGAGACCCTGCGCGTCGGCGCCGCGACGCTGCGATATGGCGCGGTGCTCGCCTACCGGCCGGACCAAGGCACGGGCTTCGTCAATCTCGCGCCCGCGCTGCTGATGAACGTCGGCGACCTGCCGGCGACCGGCCTCATCGCGCCGGGCAGCCGGGTGACCTACGCGGGGCTGTTCGCGGGGCCCGCGCCGGCGGTTGCGGCGTTCCGCGCCTACTTGATCGCGCACAAGCGCCCGGGCGAGCGCCTGCGCCAGGTGGGCGACTACAGCCGCCAGTTGAATTCGGCGGTCGATCGCGCCGGCCGGTTCCTGAATCTGTCGAGCCTCGCCTCGGTGCTGCTCGCCGCGATTGCGGTCGCGATGGGCGCGCGGCGCTACGCCGAACGGCACGTCGATGCGGTGGCCCTGATGAAATGCATGGGGGCCTCGCAAGGCTTCATCCTGTCGGTGTCGCTGGTCGAACTGTCGGTGCTCGCGCTGATCTCGGTCGCCGCCGGGGCGGCGATCGGGCTCGGCGCCGAAACGGGCATCGCGTGGCTGCTGCGCGATTTGATCCGCGAGGCCCTGCCGCCCGCGTCGCCGCTGCCGGTGCTGATCGCGCTGGTCACGGCGGCGGTGATGCTGGCCGGTTTCGCGCTGCCGCCGCTGATGCGGCTGAAAAACACGCCGCCGGTGCGCGTGCTGCGCAGAACGGCCGATCCGCCGCCCTGGCGCCATGGTGTTTCGTACGGGCTTGCGCTCGCGGCCATGATCGCGATCCTGTGGATCATGGTGCGCGACACCGAGCTGGTCGCCTGGGTGGGCGCCGGGGTGCTCGGGGTCGGGGTCGCGCTCACCGCCGCCGGCTACGGCCTGGTCCATCTGACCGGCGGCCTGCGCGGCGGCGTCGGCGTCGCGTGGCGCTACGGACTCGCCAACGTCTCGCGCCGCGGCGGCGCGAGCGTCGTGCAGATCGTCGCGTTCGGGCTGGGCCTGATGGTCCTGCTGCTCCTCGCGGTCGTGCGCGGCGACCTGTTGAACAGCTGGCGGGCGAGCCTCGGCGACCGGGTGCCGAACAATTTCCTGATCAATATCCGGCCCCAGGATCGGGAGCCGCTCGAACAGTGGTTCACGGCCCGCGGCATCGCCGATGCGCCGATGTACCCGGTGATCCGGGCGCGCATCACGCGGATCAACTCCCGCGCGGTCGGCACGCTGCACTTCGCGAATGCCCGCGGGCGCGCGTTCGCCGAGCGCGAACAAAACCTGACCTGGTCCGCGGCCCTGATGCCGGACAATCAGCTCGTCGCCGGCTCGTGGTGGACGCGCGCCGACGACGGCAAACCACTGGTGTCGATCTCGACGGAATACCGCGATGCGCTGCATCTGGCCGTCGGCGACGAGCTCCAATTCGACATTGCCGGCGAGACGCTGAGCGCGCGGGTCGCGAGCATCCGCAAGGTGCGCTGGGACAGCTTCCGGCCGAATTTCTTCCTGGTGTTCCCGCCGCACCTGCTGGACGGCGCCGCCGGCACCTACATGACCAGCGTGCATCTGAACGCCCGGCAGCGGCCGGCGCTGGCCGAAGTCGTGCGGCGCTTTCCCAGCGTGTCGGTGTTCGACGTCGACGCGATCCTTGCGCAGATCCGCGCGATCGTCGACCGGGCGTCGCTGGCGGTGCAGTACGTGTTCCTGTTCACGCTGGCGGCGGGCATCGTCGTGCTGCTCGCGGCCGTGCAGGCGACCCGGGACGAGCGGCGCTACGAGAGCGCGATCCTGCGCACGCTCGGTGCGAGCCGCTGGACGGTGCTGCAGGGCGTGGCGACGGAGTTCACCGCGCTCGGGTTCCTGGCCGGCAGCCTCGCGGCGACGGCGGCGACGGCGATCGGATGGGTGCTCGCGCGGCGTCTGTTCTCGCTCGCCTACAGCCCCGATCCGGCCGTGTGGCTGGTCGGCCTGACCTGTGGCACCGCGCTCGTCGGCGTGAGCGGCACGCTCGCGGCGTGGCGCGTGGTCAATACGCCGCCGATCGAGAGCCTGCGCGATAATTGACCGCGGCCGGCCGGCGCGCGCTCAGCGCACCGTCATGACGATCCAGCCGTCGGCGATCGGCGCGCCGAGCAGCGGCAAGGCCTCGATGCGTATGTCGTAGCGCCCGCCGGCCAGCGCCGACGTGTTGAACGAGACCCGCAGATCGCCGTTCGAATCCTTGGCCAGATTGTTGATCACGAGCACCCGACCCTGGTCGCGCTTGTCGACCGAAACGCGAAACCGCCGCTCGCGCACGGAGCTCATGTCGATGCGCAGCGCATACAGGGCCGGAATCTCGCGGCGCACCATGATGCGGGCCTGATCCACGCCCGGCACGCGATCGGGGGCGATGCGCAGCTCCTGCACCGACAGCGGCGGCATCATCGTTCCCCGGGCGAGTTGTGCGCGGGCGGTGGACAACTTTCCCTGCATCAGCGTGTTCATGCCGAGCAATGCGAAGAAGCCGACCGCGCAAACCAGGGCCGTCGCGCCAAGGCCGGCCAGGAACCACGGCGTCCGCCACCACGGCGTGCCGGGTTCGCTGAGATCCTGGGGCCGGCCGGCGGCCTCCAGCAGTTCGAGACTCGCGCGGGTCCGGCCGGCGAGGCGGATCTCCTCGAGGTATTCGGGGTGATCCGCGCACCAATGTTCGAACTCCCGCGCACCCTTGAACGGCAGCCTGCCCTCGAGATACCGGTCCAGCAGCCGGTGTTCCTCGATGAAGGCGCGGTCGAAGCGCGGCGGCGCGGCTGTCTTGTCGGATGCGGTGTTTGGCTGCTGACTCATGGTGGGGTGGCTCGTGCCGGTTCAGGTCCTGGCCGCGATCGTCTGGCCGATGATGCCGCACAACTCCTGGATCGCCGCCGCGCGCGTGGTCGATTTGCGCCACACCGCGCCGACGCGCCGTGCCGGCGCGGGCTTCGCGAAGCGGCGCACGGCAAGGCCGCGCTGCGCACCGAAGCCGGCGTCCACCGCAAGTTCGGGCAGCAGCGTGATGCCGAGTCCCGCGACGACCATCTGCCGGAGCGTCTCCAGGCTCGTCGCGCGAAAATCCTCCACCTCGCGGACGCCGACGCGGCTGCACACCTCGAGCGCCTGATCCCGCAGGCAATGTCCGTCCTCGAGCAGCAACAGCGTGTGGCCGCGCAGGTCCTGGGCCTTGATCGTCGTCTTTTCGGTGAGCGGATGCTGGGTGGGCAGCGCCACCGTGAACTCCTCCTGGTACAGTGCGCACGACAGGAGCCCGTCCTGCGGCGCGGGCAGGGCCATGATTCCCAGGTCGATGTCCCCCTCGCGCAGCAGCTTCAACAACGGCTCCGTCTGGTATTCGTACAGCATCAGGCCGAGATCGGGCAGCGCCTTGCGGATCCGCTTCATCACCCGCGGCAGCAGGTACGGACCGATCGTCGGGATCAGCGCGATCTTGATCTTTCCGGAATAAGGATCGGTGTTGTTGCGGGCGAGCGCGATGATCTCATTGCTCTCGTCGAGCATGCGCCGCGCCCGCGCGACGATCTGCCGGCCGACCTCCGTCAAGCGCACGTTCTTGGGGCTGCGCTCCACCAGCTTGACCCCGAGGTACTCCTCGAGTTTTCGCAGCTGCGCCGAAAGCGTCGGCTGGCTCACGAAGGTCTTCGCGGCGGCCTTGCCGAAATGGCCTGTGTCGGCGAGCGCCACGAGGTATTTGAAATCTTTCAGGTTCATCCGCGTCTCCGATAGACGGAGTCTATCAGTTTTGGCATCCACGAGCCGACCGCCGACCCGCCGCTCGCGGCGCGCGCGCGTCGCGGGTACAATGCGCCGACCCGGCAATCCCCCTCATCAGAGCGCGTTCATGGTTCCAGAACCCCCTGCCACCCGGCTTTCCGCGGGCGTCGCCCTCGTCAGCCTGGTCGATCGCAAGCTCAAATTCCTGCTGCTGCGCGCTTATCGAAACTGGGATTTTCCGAAGGGAATCGTCGAGAAGGGGGAGGAACCGATCGACGCGGCGTTGCGCGAGGTCCGCGAAGAGACGGCGCTGGACGACATATCCTTCGACTGGGGCCTCGTGTACATGGAGACCGGCCCCTACAACAAGGGCAAGATCGCCCGCTATTACATCGCGCGCAGCAAGGAGCGCCGCGTGCGGCTCGAGGTGAATCCGGAAATCGGCAGACCCGAGCACCAGGAGGCCGCCTGGGTCGCCTACGAACAGGCCCTGGAAATGGTCTCGTCACGATTGCAGCCGGTCGTGCGCTGGGCGTATTCGGTCGTCAACCACGGCCCGCCGCCGCCCACGCCGCCGCGCGCCGCCTAGCCGCGGAGGTCCGCGTTCAGGCGAGCGTGTGGAAGACCTTCTGCACGTCCTCGTCCTGTTCGAGCTTGTCGATCAAGGCCAGCACCTCGGCCGCGCTCTCCTCCGGCAATTCCGTGGGCACGGTGCAGATGTACTCGTGCTCCGCCGACAGCGGCGCGATCCCGCGCGCCTCGAGCGCCTCCTGAAGCCGGCCGAAATCATTGAACGCGCAGCGGATCACGAGCTGGGCCTCGCCCTTCTCGCCGGTGCTCTCGCCCATCTCGTCGAGTCCGTGATCGATCAGATCGAGCTCCAGCTCGTCCTGATCCTTGACGACGGCGGGGTCCAGGCGGAACACGCCCATCTTGTTGAACAGGAAGCTGACGCTGCCCGTCGTGCCGAGATTGCCGCCGCCCTTGGCGAACAAATTGCGCAGGCTGCCGACGGTGCGGGTCGGATTGTCGGTTGCCGTCTCGACCAACAGCGCGACGCCGTGCGGAGCGTAGCCCTCGTACAGCACCTCCTGGTAGTTCGTCGCCTCCTTGCCGGAGGCGCGGCGGATGGCCGCCTCGGTCTTGTCCTTCGGCATGTTCACCGCGCGAGCGTTCTGCAGCACGCGCCGCAATGCGGGATTCGCCGCCGGGTCGGGGCCGCCGGCCCGGACCGCGATGGCGATGTCCTTGGCGACCCGCGTGAATTGTTTCGCCATCCGGTTCCAGCGGGCGAACATGGCGTGTTTTCTGACTTCGAATATGCGTCCCATGACGTCAATGGTAGCAATACTCGCGCAAACAGCTAGACTTGACGCCCTCCCCCCACGAGATTTCCCATGCAGGAACAATCTGCGGCACCGGTTCCGCCGACGCCAAGCTTCCGCGACCTGGCCCTTTCCGAGCCGGTTTTGGCGGCATTGACCGACGTTGGCTACGAATCGCCGTCGCCGATCCAGGCGGCGACCATACCGGTGCTGCTGTCGGGCGCCGACATGCTCGGCCAGGCCCAGACCGGCACCGGCAAGACCGCCGCCTTCGCGCTGCCGGCCCTGTCGAAAATCGACCTGTCCGTCAAGGACCCGCAGGTTCTCGTGCTGGTGCCGACCCGCGAGCTCGCGCTGCAGGTTGCCGAGGCCTTCCAGCGCTACGCCGCCCACCTGAAGGGTTTCCATGTCCTGCCGATCTACGGCGGGCAGAGCTATCAGCCGCAGTTGAACGCGCTGCGCCGCGGCGTCCACGTGATCGTCGGCACGCCGGGCAGGGTCATCGACCACATCGGGCGCGGCACCCTGAAACTCGAACGGCTGACGATGCTGGTGCTCGACGAGGCCGACGAGATGCTGCAGATGGGATTCGTCGATGCCGTCGAGAGCATCCTCGAGCAGACTCCGCCGCAGCGCCAGGTGGCGCTGTTTTCCGCGACGATGGCGGCCCCGATCCGGCGCATCGCGCAGAAACACCTGCGCACCCCGGTCGAGGTGACGATCAAGAGCAAGACGAGCACCGCCACCAACATCCGGCAGCGCTACTGGCTCGTGAGCGGCGTGCACAAGCTCGACGCGCTGACGCGCATTCTCGAGGCCGAAACCTTCGACGGCATGCTGGTGTTCACCCGCACGAAGCAGTCGACGGTGGAACTCGCGGAGAAGCTCGAGGCCCGGGGCTTCGCGACCGCGCCCCTCAACGGCGACATCGCGCAGCCGTTGCGCGAGCGGACGGTGGCGCGCTTCAAGGCCGGGCAGATCGACATCCTGGTCGCCACCGACGTCGCCGCCCGCGGCCTGGACGTCGAGCGCATCTCACACGTCGTCAACTACGACGTCCCCTACGACAGCGAATCCTACGTGCACCGCATCGGCCGCACGGGCCGCGCCGGGCGCAGCGGCGAGGCGATCCTGTTCATCGCGCCGCGCGAACGCAACATGCTGCGCGTCATAGAGCGCGCCACGCGCCAGACCGTCGAACAGATGAACCTGCCGAGCGTCGACTCGGTCAACGTCAAACGCATCGCCAAATTCAAGCAAAAGATCATCGAGACGCTCGCCTCGCCGCAGGCGGGGGAATACCGGCAGATCGTCGAGCAGCTCGAGGCGGAAATCGGCGCGCCGCTGGTCGACATCGCCGCCGCGCTCGCCGCGCTCGCGCAGGGGCCGGCGCCGCTGTTGCTGGCGGCGAAATTCGAGGAGCGCGCGGCGGAGCATGCGCCGCCGCCCCACGCGGGCCGGGAATCCGCGCACGCACCGGCCCGCCCGGCCGCGCGCCAGCCCGCCGCGGACCGCGCCGCCGAGTCCTCGCAGGGCGGCCGGCGCGAGGCCTTCGCCGAGCGGGAGACGTTTCGCATCGAGGTGGGCGCGGCCCACGGCGTCAAACCGGGGAACATCGTCGGGGCGATCGCGAACGAGGCCGGAATCGACGGCGCGCACATCGGCCGGATCGACATCCGCGAGGATCACAGCTTCGTCGACCTGCCCTCCGGCATGCCGGCGCAGATATTCAAGCGGCTGCAATCGGTGCGGATCGGCGCGCGGGAACTGAAGATCGCGCGCGTCGCGGAAAAGCCGCCGAAGGCGCGCCGCGATCCCGTCGGCCGCCACGACCGGCCCAAAGTCGCGCACCGACGCAAGCCCTAGCGGCTCCGGGGCCGCTCAGACGACGCGCCCCAGGCGTCCTCCGTCGAGAAAGTCGCGCACGTTCGCGGCCATCATGTCGATGCAGCGCTGGCGCGCTTCCTGCGCCGACCAGGCGATGTGCGGAGTCACCAGCAGGTTCGGTATCGAGGGGTCGAGCAGGGGGTCGCCGTCGACCGGCGGTTCCACCGGCAGCACGTCGATTCCCGCGCCGCCAAGCCGGCCCTCCCGCAGCGCCGCCGCGAGCGCGTGCCCGTCGACCAGGGCGCCGCGCGCGCAATTGATCAGCAGCGCGTCACGCTTCATCGTCGCGAGTTCCGCCGCGCCGATCAGGCCGCGTGTCGCGGGCGTCAGCGGGCAGTGCAGGGAGACGATGTCGGCGTTCGCGAGCAGGTGAGCCAGGTCCACGCGGCCGGCGCGCGCCTCGCCGCCGGGCCGGTTCGCGACCAGCACGCGCATATTGAAGCTCTCGGCGACGCGCGCCACCGCGGCGCCGAGTTCCCCCCAGCCGACGATGCCGAGCGTGCGGCCCGAAAGCTCGCGGATCGGCCCGGCGAGCATCGTGAACTGCGCGCTGCCGGCCCACGCACCGTCCACCGCGAGGCGGCCGTACTCGCGCAGCCGCTGCGTCAGGCTGAGGATCAGGCTCCAGGAGTGCTGAACAACCGAGGCGGTGCAGTAGCCGCGGACGTTGCAGACGCCGATGCCGCGCTCGCGCGCGGCGGCGAGGTCGATGTTGTCCGTGCCGGTCGCCGCGAGCACGATCAGCCGCAGGCCGTCGGCGCGCTCGAGCTGCGCGCGGCCGAGCCGCAGATTGTTCAGCAGCACGATCCGCGCGCCGGCGATCACTGCGTCGACGTCCGCGTCGGCGGTCGCCCCGCGAAATTGCAGCTCCGGCATCGCGGCGAGCAGGTTCCGCGGGTCGAGGTCGCCGTGCGAGACGGTGTCATAGTCGAGAAATATCGCGCGCATGGCGCGTTAGAATACCCGGGTCCTGCAGAAAGCCAAGGCGCCCGTCAGCAAATGAAATTTTCCGCCGTAAAGGCCTTGATCACCGCGAACGTCGCGATCTACGTGCTGCAGCTGTATTCCCACGGGGCGTTCGACCTGTGGTTCGCGCTGTGGCCGCTGCAGCCGCTCGATGGCGTGCGCTATTTTCACCCCTGGCAGATCGTGACCTACGCGTTCCTGCACAGCACCGACCACATCACGCACCTGTTGTTCAACATGCTCGGCCTGTGGATGTTCGGCGCCGAGATCGAGCGCTACATCGGGCCGCGGCGGCTGCTCTCGCTCTATTTCGCGTCGCTCGTGACCGCCGGCCTGACGCAGCTGTTCGTGCCGGCGCTGTTCGGCGCGGCGCCGGAACCGACGATCGGCGCGTCGGGCGGGGTGTTCGGATTGCTGCTGGCCTACGCGTTCCTGTTTCCACGGCGCAAGGTGATCCCCCTGATTCCGCCGATTCCGATGCCGGCCTGGCTGTTCGCCACCCTGTATGCCGCGCTCGAACTCGTTCTCGGCGTCACCGGTACCGAGGCCGGCGTGGCGCATTTCGCCCACCTCGGCGGCATGATCGGCAGCGCGCTCGTGATCCTGAGCTGGCGGGTGCGCGCCGCCTGAGGCCGGACCGGCCGCGCTCAATCGCGGAAATTGTTGAATTGCAGCGGAATCCCGAGTTCCGCCTTGCGCAGCAGGGCGATCGCCTCCTGCAGGTCGTCGCGCTTCTTGCCGATGACGCGCACCTTGTCGC
>VFSW01005185.1_pt1 | contig 19328 bp, 33 predicted proteins | sample 5358111 | NCBI WGS metagenome assembly VFSW01 (sample SAMN11554181, study PRJNA540505) | mine drainage metagenome | isolation source: sediment from site ElyBrook_90M | place: USA: Ely Copper Mine, Vershire, VT | collected 2017 | reverse complement strand
TCGCGAAGGCGGTCGCACTGTGGGTGCCGGCGTCGTCGCCAAGGTCATCGAGTAAATCACATGGCAAATCCCATTACGCACCAGAAAATTCGCATTCGCCTCAAGGCATTTGACTATCGTCTTATCGATCAGTCCGCCTTGGAAATCGTGGATACGGCCAAGCGCACCGGCGCCGTGGTCAAGGGGCCGGTCCCCTTGCCTACCCGCATCGAGCGCTTTGATGTACTCCGCTCACCGCACGTGAACAAGACATCGCGCGACCAGTTCGAGATTCGTACGCATCTTCGTCTCATGGATATCGTGGATCCCACGGACAAGACGGTTGATGCCCTGATGAAACTTGATCTGCCTGCAGGTGTTGATGTGGAAATCAAGCTGTAAATGAAGTAAGTCGGCCTGCTTTAGGTGCTGTCAACAGGCCGAGGTTGAGAGAGCAGTACACCGGTCAATTGGAATCGGTACCCGTCCCCGTTTAATGGGGCGGGCCAACAAACATAAGGACAACGCAATGACTCAAGGACTCGTGGGCCGCAAGGTCGGCATGACACGGGTGTTTACCGAGGATGGTGAAGCCGTCCCGGTCACCGTGGTTCATGTGGGTGATAATCGAATCACCCAGATCAAGACTCCCTCAAAAGACGGCTACTCGGCTGTGCAGATCACCTATGGCGTGCGGCGTGCAAGCCGTGTGAACAAGGCGCAAGCCGGACATTTGGCAAAAGCCGGTGTTACTGCAGGTACGCTGACGCGGGAATTCAGGGTGGATGGTGAAGGCTTGGCTCCTGGGGCCGTCATCGGTCTTGATGTGTTCAAGGTCGGACAGAAAGTGGATGTGACGGGCACCTCGCGCGGTAAAGGCTTTTCCGGTGCCATCAAGCGGCATAACTTCAGCTCCAACCGTGCCAGTCATGGTAACTCCGTTTCTCATAACAGCCCCGGTTCTATCGGGATGGCACAGGATCCGGGGCGTGTTTTCCCAGGCAAGCGCATGGCCGGTCACTACGGCAATGCCCGACGCACAGCCCAGAATCTCGAAATTGTTCGCATTGACACTGAAAGGCAATTGCTCCTGATCAAGGGGGCGGTTCCGGGCGCTCAGGGCGGGCATGTCGTGGTGCGACCAGCAGTCAAGGGAGGTGCGGTCTGATGGAACTGAAACTGATTGATGACCAGGGGAACTTCAAGTCCACCATGGTGGTCTCCGACGACCTTTTTGCACGTGAATACAATGAGTCGCTTATTCACCAACTGGTGACGGCCTATCAGGCCAATGCTCGCCAGGGAACGCGTGCTCAGAAAGGTCGCAGCGATGTGGCGAAGTCCACACGGAAACCGTGGCGTCAGAAAGGCACTGGACGCGCTCGTGCAGGGATGGCCTCAAGCCCTCTCTGGCGGGGAGGCGGCAAGATTTTCCCGGCAAGTCCAGACGAAAATTTCACGCAGAAGATCAACCGGAAGATGTACCGCGCCGGCCTTTGCTCAATTCTGTCGCAACTTGTTCGTGAAGATCGCCTGGCTGTCGTTGAGGACCTTTCTGTAGAGTCCCCAAAAACAAAGATTCTTGCAGGAAAACTGAAGGGAATGGGTCTTGATCGCGTGCTGATCATTACGCACGATCTGGACGACAACCTATACCTGTCCTCGCGGAATCTGCCCAATGCGCTGGTTCTCGACGTGGTGGAGGCTGATCCTGTCAGCCTTATCCGGTTCCCCAAGGTGGTATTGACGGTGGGGGCTGTGAAAAAATTTGAGGAGGTACTGGCATGAGCGCCCAATTCAGCGAAGCGCGTCTGCTACAGATCATTGAAGCGCCCGTGGTGTCCGAAAAGGGTACTTTTATTGCAGAGAAATTCGAACAAGTCATTTTTCACGTGGCGAGCGACGCCACAAAGCCTGAAATAAAAGCGGCTGTGGAGCATCTCTTCAAGGTTCAGGTGGAAAGCGTCCAGGTCGTGAACGTCAAGGGAAAAATCAAACGTTCAGGCAGGCAGGTGGGTCGTCGCAAGGACTGGAAGAAGGCTTATGTCTGCCTCAAGCCAGGGCAGGAAATCAATCTTGTTGCGGGGGAATAAGTCATGGCAATCGTAAAAATGAAACCGACTTCTCCTGGTCGCCGCTCTGTGATTCGAGTGGTGAACCCCAGCCTGCATAAGGGAGCCCCTGTGCAGCAGCTTCTCGAAAAACAGTCGAAGAAGGCGGGTCGCAACAACAACGGTCATATCACCACCCGCCACCAAGGGGGGGGGCATCGCCAGCACTACCGTATTGTGGATTTTCGTCGTAATAAAGATGGAATTCCCGCTGTGGTGGAGCGGCTTGAATACGATCCCAACAGAACAGCCAACCTGGCGCTGCTTTGCTATGCGGATGGCGAACGTCGTTACATCATTGCACCCAAGGGTGTGCAGCAGGGATCTCGACTCATCAGCGGTGCTGATGCTCCCATCAAGGCGGGTAATGCACTTCCCCTGCGCAACATTCCGGTGGGTAGCACGATTCACTGCATCGAGATGAAGCCGGGCAAGGGTGCCCAACTGGCGCGTTCAGCTGGTACCTCAGTCCAACTGCTTGCACGCGAGGGAGCCTATGCTCAGCTGCGCCTCCGTTCAGGCGAGATCCGTCGGGTTCATGTGGACTGCCGCGCCACCATCGGTGAAGTTGGCAATGAAGAACACAACCTGCGGTCCATCGGCAAGGCAGGCGCACAGCGCTGGAGGGGCATTCGTCCGACCGTACGTGGTGTGGCCATGAATCCCATCGACCACCCGCATGGTGGTGGTGAAGGAAAGACTGCTGCGGGCCGTCACCCTGTGAGCCCCTGGGGGGTCCAGACCAAGGGTTACCGTACCCGCAAGAACAAGCGCACGAACTCCATGATCGTTCGTCGTCGTCATTCGGCTTAAAGGGCAACCACTATGGCACGTTCGGTTAAAAAAGGTCCGTTTGTAGACGGTCATCTGTTAAAGAAAATAGAAGTCGCTGTGGCTTCCAAAGACAAGCGTCCCATCAAGACCTGGTCGCGCCGTTCTACGGTGCTTCCTGACTTCGTGGGACTCACCATTGCGGTACACAATGGTAAGCAGCATATCCCGGTGTATATCACCGAGAACATGGTGGGGCATAAACTGGGCGAGTTTTCCCTGACCCGTACTTTCAAGGGGCATGCGGCTGATAAAAAAGCTGCGCCTGGAAAGAAATAAGGAGCCACGATCATGAACGTACAAGCGAATTTGCGTGGCGTGCGTCTTTCCGCACAGAAGGGGCGCCTGGTGGCTGACCAGATACGGGGTCTCAAGGTTGATCAGGCATTGAACCTGCTTACCTTCAGCCCCAAAAAAGGCGCGAAGATCATCAAGAAAGTGCTTGAGTCGGCAATCGCTAATGCCGAGCACAATCTGGGGTTGGATGTGGATGAGTTGAAGGTGGCTACCATTTTCGTGGAAAAGGGGCCGGTCCTCAAGCGATTCACGGCGCGGGCTAAAGGCCGTGGCAACCGCATCGTCAAGCCCACCTGCCATATTTACGTCACTGTAGCGGACAAGGAATAACCATGGGACAGAAAATTCACCCCACAGGCTTTCGCCTGAGTGTGCTCAAAAACTGGAGTTCCCGGTGGTTTGCCAACTCCAAGAACTTCCAGGGCATGCTTCAGGATGACATCAAAGTGCGTGCCTTCCTGAAGAAAAGGCTTGCCAACGCTTCAGTCGGACGCGTGATCATTGAGCGCCCGGCCAAGAACGCAAAAATCACCATTTATACGGCGCGCCCCGGAGTGGTCATCGGCAAAAAAGGCGAGGACATCGAAAGCCTGCGAAATAGCTTGCAGAAACTCATGGGCGTGCCCGTTGCGGTGAGCACAGAGGAAATTCGCAAGCCGGAACTGGATGCCCAGATCATTGCGGACGGGATCACCAGTCAGCTTGAAAAGCGGGTCATGTTCCGAAGGGCCATGAAGCGGGCCATGCAGAATGCCATGCGCCTGGGTGCTCAGGGTATCAAGATCATCAGCAGCGGCCGTTTGAATGGAATTGAAATTGCCCGTACAGAGTGGTATCGGGAAGGTCGTGTGCCCCTGCACACACTGCGGGCCGATATTGACTATGGGTTTTCCGAGGCCAAGCCCACGTATGGCGTGATTGGGGTCCGGGTACTGGTATTCAAGGGGGAAATCCTGGGACGGGGTGAGCAGCCAGTGACAGTCGCTGCCGAACCGGAAAAGAGAACCCGCAAGTCAGGAGCTCGAAATGCTGCAGCCAGCTAGAACGAAATACAGAAAACAACAGAAAGGGCGCAACACTGGGGTTGCTACCCGCGGAGCAAAAGTCTCTTTTGGGGATTTTGGGCTTAAGGCCACAGAGCGCGGACGCCTGACCTCCAGGCAAATTGAGGCTGCCCGTCGAGCCATGACCCGGCACATCAAGCGCGGGGGAAGAATCTGGATCCGTATTTTCCCTGATAAGCCCATTTCCAAAAAGCCTGCAGAAGTTCGTATGGGTAACGGAAAAGGCAGCCCGGAATATTTTGTGGCTGAGATTGTGCCAGGGAAGGTGCTGTACGAAATGGACGGTGTCGATGAAAAGCTGGCACGTGAAGCTTTTGAGCTCGCTGCGGCCAAGCTTCCCATCGCCACCACGTTTGTGACCCGTCAGTTGGGGTAAGACTATGAAAACGAACGAACTTCGTACAAAGACTGTGGATGAGCTGAATCAGGAACTGGTTTCACTGCTCAAGGCGCGGTTTGGCCTCAAGATGCAGTTGTCCACACAGCAGAGCAACAAGACCAGTGAATTGGGCAAATTGCGGCGCGATATTGCGCGCGTAAAAACGCTGATCCGTGAAAAGGCGGGGCAATGATGACTGAAAGCACAAAGGAAAACAGGATACACCGCACTCTGACGGGCACGGTGGTGAGCGACAAGATGGACAAGACGGTCACCGTTCGTGTGGATCGGACGGTCACACACCCGGTCATCGGAAAGGTGATACGCCGTTCCCGTAAGTACCATGCGCATTCTGAAAAAAATGAGTACCACAACGGCGATGTGGTTGTGATTGAAGAATGCCGACCACTGTCCAAGACAAAAGCTTGGAGGGTAACGCAACTGGTATCAAAGGCAGAGAGCGCCTGAAGCCCTATGCCACGCCCAGGCCCTTGTATTTTTATTGCGCCTGGGTTAAAATTCTCGATTCTGTAAAAGCGCTGTTTTCAACCCCCGGTAAAGGGGTCCAAAACTGGCTGTCGACAAACAGGCCCGTAGCCTGATTAACCTGGATAGGTTCGGCAGATAAAGTTGGAGAGGCTAAAAAATGATTCAAATGCAATCGATGCTCGATGTGGCCGACAATACCGGTGCCAAATCGGTAATGTGCATCAAGGTGTTGGGTGGATCCAAGCGGCGCTACGCCAATATCGGGGACGTGATCAAGGTGAGCATCAAGTCGGCTGCTCCACGGGGTCGGGTCAAGAAGGGTGAGGTGTATAACGCTGTGGTCGTACGCACTGCAAAGGGTGTCCGTCGCGCAGATGGCTCGCTTGTGAAGTTTGATGGCAATGCTGCCGTGCTGCTGAACACCAAGCTTGAACCTCTAGGTACTCGTATCTTTGGTCCCGTGACGAGAGAGCTTCGTACCGAGCGCTTCATGAAGATCGTATCGCTGGCCCCTGAAGTGTTATAGGAGATAAACCATGCGCAAAATTCGCAAGGGAGATCAGGTGATTGCCATTGCCGGCAAGGACAAGGGGCGGCGCGGTACAGTGCTGCGGGTGACAGACGACTCGACCGTTGTGGTTGAGGGAATCAACCGTATTCGCAAGCATGTCAAACCCAACCCGGTCAAAGGCGAGCAGGGTGGGATCCAGGATCGCGAAATGCCCATCCATGTGTCCAACGTGGCGCTTTTCAATCCCGTCACTCAGAAGGCGGACAGGGTGGGTATCCGTGTGCTTGAAGATGGGCGCCGGGTGAGATTTTACAAATCCAATGGTGAAGTGGTTGATGCCTAAGGAACGAGCATGAGTCGTCTGAATAGCTTTTACAAGGAAACAGTTGTTCCTGAACTGGTCAAGCAGTTCGGATACAAGTCGGTCATGGAAGTCCCGCGCATTACCAAGATCACCATCAACATGGGTGTTGGCGAGGCGGTGGCGGACAAGAAAGTGATCGAGCACGCGGTAGGGGATATGCAGAAAATTGCCGGCCAACGCACCGTTGTCACACGTTCCCGCAAGTCCATTGCCGGTTTCAAGATTCGCCAGGGCTACCCCATCGGGTGCATGGTGACCTTGCGCAGGGATCGTATGTACGAATTCCTGGATCGTCTCATATCCGTGGCCATTCCCAGGATTCGTGATTTCAGGGGAATTTCAGGTCGCTCTTTTGATGGCCGTGGAAACTACAGCATGGGAGTCAAGGAGCAGACCATTTTCCCGGAAATCGAGTATGACAAGATTGATGCAGTACGTGGGATGAACATCACCATCACCACCACTGCCAAGACGGATGCCGAGGCAAAAGCGCTGCTGATGGCATTCAAATTCCCCCTGAAAGTTTGAGGTGACTCGTGGCCAAAGTTGCACTGATCAATCGTGAGCAGAAACGCCGTCGGACCGTCAAGAAGTATGCCGCGCGGCGCGAACAATTGATGAGCATCATCAATGACAGCAAGGCTACGCACGAGGCTCGCATGGAAGCTCGCGATGCCTTTCAGCAGTTGCCTCGAAACAGCAGTCCATCCCGTTTGCGTAATCGTTGTTCGTTGACGGGTCGTCCGCGTGGCGTGTACAGGAAATTTGGTCTGGGACGCAACAAACTTCGTGAAATTGCGATGCGGGGTGAAATTCCCGGTATCGTCAAGGCAAGCTGGTAGCAGCAGGAGCGACATCCGATGAGCATGACAGATCCGATTGCCGATATGCTGACCCGTATTCGCAACGCCCAGCGTGCGGAGAAAGGCAGTGTATCGATGCCATCGTCGAAATTGAAAGTGGCTATTGCACAGGTCCTTAAAGACGAGGGTTATATTGAGGAGTTTCGCGTGATGCATGAGGGAGCCAAGAGTTGTCTTGAACTGGCCCTCAAGTACTACGCTGGCCGTCCTGTGATTGAAATGATTGAGCGTGTAAGCCGCCCCGGGTTGCGTATTTACAAGAGCTGCCAGGAAATCCCGAAGGTGATGAATGGTCTGGGGGTTGCCATTGTGTCCACTCCTGCTGGGGTGATTACCGATCGCGCAGCTCGTCGCCGGAATCTGGGTGGCGAAGTGCTGTGCATCGTGGCGTAAGGAGTCCGGAATATGTCACGAATCGCCAATAATCCTGTTGTGGTGCCTGAAAAGGTGGATGTGGTCATCGGATCGGACAGTGTTTCCGTGAAGGGCCCCCTTGGAACGCTGACCCAACATGTCGGACGACTCGCCAAAGTGGAACGCGTTGAAAACGAGCTGCGTTTCCAGCCAGCCAATGACTCGCAGCAAGCCAATGCCATGGCGGGTACTGTGCGTGCACTGGTGGCCAACATGATTCAGGGTGTTACCAAGGGATGGGAGAAAAAGTTGGCTCTGGTCGGTGTGGGGTATCGCGCGCAAGCGGCGGGCGACAAACTGAACCTGACCTTGGGCTTTTCTCACCCGGTGGTTCACCAGATGCCTGCCGGTATCAAGGTGGAAACGCCCAGCCAGACTGAAATCATCATCAAGGGTATTGATCGCCAGGTGGTTGGACAGGTGGCTGCGGAAGTTCGCGCCTATCGCAAACATGAGCCTTACAAGGGCAAGGGCGTGCGTTATGCGGACGAAGTGGTTGTGCTCAAGGAAACGAAGAAGAAATAAGGCGGAATGATCATGATGCATGCCAATGGACGTGTGCGCAGGGCCCGTAGAACCCGCGCAAAGATTTCAGAGCTGGGTGCCGTGCGCCTGACCGTACACCGCACCAACCAGCACGTGTATGCCCAGATCATTGATGCATCAGGTGCAAAGGTTCTGGCAAGTGCCTCAACCCTGGAACCTGAAGTGCGCAAGGAACTGGCCAACGGAGGCAATGTAAAAGCGGCTACGCTGGTTGGACAACGTATCGCAGAAAAGGCAAGAAATGCGGGGATCGAAAGCGTGGCGTTTGACCGCTCAGGCTTTCGTTATCACGGACGCGTCAAGGCACTGGCCGAGGCGGCTCGCGAAGGCGGGCTCAAGTTTTAACGGATTGCTGAAACCCATCGGGACGACACATGGCAAGAAACGATAACGAAGAGCGTGGCGACGGGCTGCGCGAGAAGATGGTGGCGGTTAACCGTGTCACCAAGGTGGTCAAGGGTGGCCGGATTCTGGGTTTTGCCGCCTTAACCGTGGTGGGTGACGGAGATGGCGGAATTGGCATGGGCAAAGGGAAGGCACGCGAAGTCCCGGTTGCAGTCCAGAAGGCCATGGAACAGGCACGTAGGAAGATGGTCAAGGTAAACCTGAAAAACGGCACCCTGTACCATGCCGTCATGGGTGAGCACGGCGCGGCAAAAGTGTTCATGCAGCCCGCATCGGAAGGCACTGGAATCATTGCCGGCGGCCCTATGCGTGCTGTATTTGAAGTCATGGGCGTGACCAATGTGCTGGCCAAGTGCATTGGTTCAACCAATCCATACAATGTGATCCGTGCAACACTGAACGGTCTCCAGGCAACGCATCGCCCTTCGGAAATTGCTGCCAAGCGAGGAAAGACCATTGAAGAGATCATGGAGTAAGTCATGAGTGCTGATAAGGAAAAAACCCTGAAAGTCACTCTGACGAAAAGCACGATTGGAGCCATCAAGTCTCATAAGGCTTGCGTTCGTGGTCTTGGTTTGCGTCGCATGCACCACACGGTGACTGTGAAGGACACGCCAGAGAACCGTGGCATGATCAATCAGGTGAACCACTTGGTTCGTTGCGAGTAAAGGAATCGAGTCATGGAATTGAATACTCTCAAACCTGCCCCTGGAGCCAAGAAAGCACGGCGCCGTGTTGGCCGGGGTATCGGTAGCGGATTGGGAAAGACGGCTGGTCGTGGCCACAAAGGGCAGAAGTCGCGTTCGGGCGGTTTTCACAAGGTGGGTTTTGAGGGAGGGCAGATGCCTTTGCAGCGTCGCCTTCCGAAGCGCGGTTTCCAGCCTGTCACACGTCATTCGACAGCGCAGGTACGGTTGTCTGATCTTGCGCGTGTTGATGGTGATGTCATTGACCTGTTGTCACTCAAGCAGGCTGGCCTTGTCCCAGAAAGCGCCGGCGCGGCCAAAGTGTTCCTGAAAGGGGAGTTGACTCGTGCCGTGAAACTGTCCGGCATCGGAGTAAGCAAGGGGGCCCGTAGCGCCATTGAGGCTGCGGGTGGAACGGTTGAAGAAATGGCGGCGGGTGCTTGATTGGCCAAACTGGGCAATGCACTGGCAGGAAGCGGTAAACTGGACGACTTGAAGCGTCGTCTCTGGTTTGTCGTGGGCGCTCTTGTGGTGTATCGCCTGGGCGCACACATACCGGTTCCAGGCATCAACCCGGACGAACTCTCGAAACTGTTCAACAGCCACCAAGGCGGAATTCTTGGTATGTTCAACATGTTCTCCGGTGGTGCCCTGTCGAGGTTCACGGTATTTGCATTGGGAATCATGCCTTACATTTCGGCGTCGATCATGATGCAGTTGCTGACGACTGTGCTTCCGTCACTTGAGGCTCTGAAGAAAGAAGGAGAGTCCGGACGGAGGAAAATTACCCAGTACACGCGTTATGGCACGGTCGGGCTGGCCTTTTTCCAGGCCATTGGCATTGCGATTGCGCTTGAATCACAGCCGGGGCTGGTGCTTGAGCCTGGTTTGGCTTTCAGGCTGACGACAGCCATTACACTGGTTACCGGCACGATGTTTCTGATGTGGTTGGGCGAGCAGATTACCGAGCGGGGAATTGGTAACGGGATTTCCCTCATCATTTTCGCAGGTATTGTCGCAGGTTTGCCCAGAGCAGTGGGCAGCACGCTCGAACTGGTTCGCTCAGGAGCGTTCTCATGGTTCCTGGCCATTGCCCTGTTTGCAGCCGTGGTTCTGGTGACAGCACTGGTGGTATTTGTGGAACGGGGGCAACGCCGGATCACGGTGAATTATGCCAAGAGGCAGGTGGGAAACAAGATCTACGGCGGTCAGAGCTCCCACCTCCCCTTGAAAATCAATATGGCCGGAGTGATTCCCCCCATATTTGCGAGCAGCATCATTTTGTTTCCTGCCACGCTGGCAGGATGGTTTGGTAGTCGGCAGCATTTTTCCTGGTTGAAGGACATCAGCAGCATGTTGAGTCCGGGACAGCCAGTGTATGTTCTGTTGTATGCGGGTGCCATTTTGTTTTTCTGTTTTTTCTATACGGCGCTTGTATTCAACAGCAAAGAGACTGCGGACAACCTCAAGAAAAGTGGCGCCTTTGTGCCCGGGATTCGTCCTGGGGAGCAAACTGCACGTTATGTGGACAAGATCATGACCCGGCTGACATTGACCGGTGCAATCTACATCACGCTGGTGTGCCTGTTGCCCGAGTTCTTGATTGTCCGATTCAATGTGCCGTTTTATTTTGGCGGGACCTCACTGCTGATCATTGTGGTGGTCACCATGGATTTCATGGCGCAGGTGCAGTCTTATGCCATGTCACAGCAGTATGAAAGCCTTTTGAAGAAGGCCAACTTCAAGGGGCAGTTGACGAGATAGCATGGCCAAGGAAGATACGATCGAAATGCAGGGTGAAATCCTGGAGACCCTGCCCAATGCGACCTTCAGGGTCAAACTGGAAAATGGTCATGTGGTGCTGGGTCATATTTCAGGGAAAATGCGTATGCATTACATCCGAATTTTGCCGGGTGACAAGGTGACCGTGGAGCTGACGCCCTACGATTTGACGCGGTGGCGGATTACCTTCCGTGCCAAATAACGGTTTCGGACAGTTGGAGAAAAGAAATGAAAGTTCAAGCATCCGTAAAAAAAGTATGTCGCAAGTGCAAGCTTGTGCGACGCAAGGGTGTGTTGCGAGTCATCTGCGAGGACCCGCGCCACAAGCAGCGCCAGGGTTGATCCCTGGGTGACATGAATCGTTAAACGCAACAGGAACCGAGGTCGTTTATGGCTCGCATTGCCGGGGTTAACATTCCCAACCATCAACACGCCGAGATTGCATTGACTGCCATCTACGGAATTGGACGCTCGCGCGCCCGTAATATTTGTGACGCTGCTGGGGTCCAGTGCAGTGCCAAGATCAAGGATCTGACAGATTCTGATATGGAGAAGCTGCGTGTTGAGGTGACAAAATTTGCGGTGGAAGGTGACCTGCGCCGTGAAATTTCTCTCAACATAAAGCGCCTGATGGATCTTGGAACTTACCGGGGTACACGTCATCGTCGCGGTCTTCCCTGCCGTGGACAGCGTACCCGTACTAACGCCCGGACGCGCAAGGGGCCCCGCAAGGCCGTGCGTACAACGAAGTAATCGAAGGAATTACCTGAATGGTCAAATCCAATACAGCATCTCGCGCTCGCAAGAAGGTCAAGAAGAATGTGGCTGAAGGCATTGCGCATATCCACGCTTCTTTTAACAACACCATCGTGACCATCACGGATCGTCAGGGCAATGCGCTTTCCTGGGCAACGTCAGGCAGCAATGGTTTCAAGGGCTCCCGCAAGAGCACTCCATTTGCGGCGCAGATCGCAGCGGAAAACGCAGGTAAGGCTGCGCAGGAATGTGGAGTAAAAAACCTTGAGGTGCGTATCAAGGGGCCGGGACCAGGACGCGAGTCAGCGGTGCGAGCCCTGAACGCTGCGGGTTTCAAGATCACCAGCATTTCGGATGTGACGCCCATGCCTCACAATGGCTGTCGCCCTCCGAAAAAACGTCGTATCTAACCAGGGATCGGGAGAACAATCGTGGCAAGAAACCTGGATGCAAAGTGTCGTCAATGTCGTCGGGAAGGAGAGAAACTTTTCCTCAAAGGGGAAAAGTGCTTTACCGATAAATGTGCTGTCGAGCGTCGTGCCTACGCCCCTGGACAGCATGGCCAGAAGCAGAACCGTCAGTCTGATTACGGTGGACAGTTGCGAGCGAAACAAAAAGTTCGTCGCATCTATGGTGTTCTGGAACGGCAGTTCCGCAATACTTACCACATGGCCGAGCGTGCTCGTGGTGTGACTGGGGAATCCTTGTTGCAGGCACTTGAGAGCCGGCTGGACAACGTTGCCTATCGCATGGGGTTTGGGGCTTCCAGGGCAGAAGCTCGTCAGGTTGTGCGGCACAACGGCATTCTCGTGAATGGCCGTCGAGTCAACATCCCGTCCTACCAGTTGCGCCCAGGGGATGCTGTCGAGGTGACTGAAAAAGCACGTGCCCAGTTGCGTATCAAGGGCGCAGTGGAGGCCGCTGAAGGACGCGGCTTCCCTGAATGGCTCGATGTGGACGTGAAAGGGATGAAGGGGGTATTCAAGTCACGTCCCCAGCGCAGTGAACTTCCCTCGACCATCAACGAATCTCTGGTAGTGGAACTGTATTCCAAGTAATGGGACACTGCCGGGTTAGTAGCCACAAGGACTGATGATGCAAAGCCAAACTCAAGTTTTTCTGAAGCCGCGCAGTATCGAGGTACAGAACATTTCTCCTACCCATGCCAAGGTGGTGATGGAGCCTTTCGAACGCGGGTATGGCCATACACTGGGCAACGCCCTGCGCCGTATCCTGCTGTCGTCCATGCCGGGATTTGCGCCCACGGAGGTCAAGATTGCTGGCGTAGTTCACGAGTATTCCACGGTGGAAGGAGTGCAGGAAGATGTGGTGGACCTTCTCCTGAATCTCAAGGGTGTGGTGCTGAAACTCCATACCCACAACGAGGCGGTGCTAAAACTTGTCAAGACCGGACCTGGAGTTGTGACTGCAGCAGATATTGAAGGCCATCACGATGTGGATATCATCAACCCGGATCACGTCATCGCCCATCTGACTTCTGGTGGCAAACTGGACATGCAGATTCGCGTGGAACGTGGTCGTGGCTACCAGCCCGCCACAACCCGGGTTGTGGATCAGGATTCCCATGCGGTGGGTGGAATCCAGATGGATGCCTCCTTCAGCCCTGTTCGTCGGGTCAGCTATACCGTGGAAAGCGCGCGTGTGGAACAGAGAACTGACCTTGATCGTTTGGTCATGGATATTGAAACCAACGGGGCTATCGAGCCAGAAGAAGCGGTGCGTTTCGCAGCACAGGTGCTAATGGATCAGTTGCATGTATTTTCTGATCTCCAAGGAACTCCGGTAAGCGCCGAGTCCTTAAAGGCTCCACAGGTTGACCCCATCCTGTTGCAACCTGTGGATGATCTTGAGCTGACTGTTCGTTCGGCCAACTGCCTGAAGGCGGAAAACATTTACTACATTGGGGATTTGATCCAGCGTACTGAAACCGAGCTTCTCAAGACACCCAACTTGGGTCGGAAGTCCCTGAATGAGATCAAGGAAGTGCTGGCGTCCAAGAGTCTGACGTTAGGCATGAAACTAGAAAACTGGCCTCCCGCTGGCTTGCTGGAACGTCGCTGAAGACGCCACAATCGTATTATTAAGGAAAACAGATCATGCGTCACCGTCTGAGTAACCGAAAGCTGAACCGCACAACCAGCCACAGGCTGGCGATGCTGAGAAACATGACCAATTCGCTTCTGAGGCACGAAGTGATCCGCACCACTTTGCCCAAGGCGAAGGAACTGCGTCGTGTGGCAGAGCCACTGATTACCTTGGGAAAGGCACCCACCCTTGCCAATCGTCGACTGGCTTTTAGTCGTCTGCGTGATCGCGAGATGGTGACCAAGCTGTTCAGCGAGCTTGGCCCGCGGTATCAGACAAGGCCTGGTGGCTATCTGCGTATTCTCAAATTCGGGTTCCGTCAGGGCGACAATGCGCCCATGGCGCTTGTGGAACTTCTGGACCGTCCGGAATCGTCTGTCACTGCAGAAGAGGCGCCAGAAGCCTGACGACTTCTGTTTCCTCTCTGAGCTCGGCCCTCTCTGGTTTCCCCGATGGGAAAATACAGGGGGGGCCGAAATTTTTTTGCGTGCCCGGATTTCGCTGGGACATGGCTCGCTTTGCGATACTTGTGGTTTGGGAAATATTCCCATAAAGTCACGGATCATGAGCTGTCACTGGCTCGTTTCTGCAAAAAGTTCTGACATGCGTGATTCTTCATGAGCTCTAAAAAAGCGGTTCACCTGAATCCGGAGCAGATGCTCCAGCAGGTTCTGGTGGTCATGCAGCCACTCGTCCTCTGGCTGCTTCGCTCCGGTGTTCGACACCCAGAGTTTTCTGTAGCGATCAAACGTGTATTCTTGAGTCAGGCCGTTGCTGAGCTGGGTCGCCTTGATGAAAAACTCACCGATTCGGCCCTTAGCCTTCTTTCCGGGCTTCACAGAAAAGATGTACGCGCGCTTATGAGCGAGCATGAAAGTCGGGACAATACTCGCCCCGATGCTCCGAACGAGATCAACCGGCAATCGCTTGGACGCCCCACGCTGGCCACGCAGGTCATGACGCGCTGGCTAACGGGCGGACTCCCTGACGATCTACCCATGACAGGTATGACCTTTTCGTTCGAGGCGCTCGTGCGTCAGGTGTCCAGTGATGTTCATCCGCGGGCGGTTATTAATGAGCTGGAACGCCTGGATTTGGCGCGGGAGGTAAATGGCAGAGTCAGGTTGCTCATGCAGTCCTTCGTGCCGGACAAGGACCTTCAGGAAGCTGGGCAGCTTCTGGCAGGGAGTGCGGCGGATCATCTGGCGGCAGGCGTGCACAATCTCACAGAAACGGATGACAGGAAATTTCTTGAACAGAGCGTTTTTGCAGACGACTTGTCTGAAAAGTCTATCCAACAGTTGGAAACTCTGGCACACGACTTGTGGGGAGAGGTGCTGAATCGAGTGGTGCGTACAGTAGTTCCGCTAAACGAAAATGATGAACCCGCCGGGAGGCGACAACGCATCAGGATTGGAATGTATTGCTTCAGTGAGGCCTCGCCAGAAAGCGGGGATGAAGCAACCCCCAAGTCTCGTGGCAAACACCAGGAGCGCAAAACCAGCAGGCCCATTTCAGAAAAGTGGTCTCGCTGAAACCCTGAGCTTTTCTTCTAGACGACTCAAGTTCCCGAGTCATTGATCTGTTTTTGCACGACCTTCGTGGATGAGGGTCGTGACTATCAATCGTTGTCAGTGCATACCCCGCATCACAAAGGTGCATGGCGCCTGTTTGCAGGGCGGCATAAATTATGCGCGGGAGGCGCCGCTCGTCCTATTCTGTTGAATTTAATAATGATTTGCTCGATTTTTAATGGGTGGCCCGAAAGTTGCTGCGGATACCGGTAGGGGGCACAAAAATAGATCACGAAAAAAGTGCCATTTCAGCAGGAGCAATGTGAGGCGCCCATGAAAAGAATGAAACTGGTGGTAATTGGCAATGGTATGGCTGGAATTCGAACAGTCGAGGAACTGCTCAGACTGTCCCCGGAAACGTATGAAGTGACTGTATTTGGAGCTGAACCGTGGCCCAATTACAACAGGATACTGCTCTCCCCGGTTTTGGCAGGAGAACAAGGCGTGAATGAGATCATTCTCAATAGTCTTGAATGGTATTCAGAGAACGGGATACATCTGCATACCGGAAAAACGGTGACGAAAATCGATCGTGTTCGCCGGGAAGTGATTGCTGACGATGGAACGGTAGCGCCCTACGACCGGCTTTTGATAGCGACCGGTTCTGTTCCCTTCATATTGCCTGTGCCTGGAAGTGATCTTCCTGGGGTGATGGCCTACAGGGACATCAAGGACACGGAGGCCATGATTGCGGCCGCAGCGAAGTGGCGTCATGCCGTGGTGATTGGTGGTGGTTTGTTGGGTCTAGAAGCGGCCAATGGATTAAAACAACGTGGCATGGATGTGACGGTGGTCCATTTGGCTGACTGGCTTTTGGAGCGTCAGCTGGATCCGGTGGCAGCCTCGCTCCTGCAAAAAAACCTGGAGGCCAAAGGGCTGAAATTCAAACTTGCCACACAGACCGCCGCTCTGGTAGCACGAACAGATGAAAACAGGGTCGGTGCAGTGGTCTTTCGTGATGGCACCGAAATCCCTGCGGACCTTGTGGTGATGGCGGCTGGGATCAAGCCCAATACAGCCTTGGCTGAAGCAGCGGGGATACCGTGTCAACGAGGGATTCTTGTGACCGACACCCTGCAAACATTTGACCCACGTATTTATGCCGTAGGGGAATGCGTCAGCCACAGGGGCATGGCCTATGGACTCGTGGCACCACTGTTTGAGCAAGCTAAGGTTTGTGCCAATCATTTGGCCATGATGGGCATTAGTCGGTATACAGGTTCGGTGACCTCCACCAAGCTCAAGGTAACAGGCGTTGATCTGTTTTCTGCCGGATCTTTCATGGGGGGGGAGGGAACCGAAGAAATCACTCTTTCCGATCCCACAGCCGGAGTCTATAAAAAACTGGTGCTTCGTGAGGATCAGCTCGTTGGTGTTTGTCTGTATGGTGATACTGCGGATGGACCTTGGTATTTCAAGTTGCTTCGAGAAGCAAGAAAAGTGACTGATTTGCGAGATACCCTCATGTTTGGTGAAAGCAATATCGGCGATACAGGGCATGAAGGCCACAACAAGGCAATGGCCATGGCTGATTCGGATGAAGTATGTGGTTGCAATGGCGTGAACAAGGGAACTATCGTGAAGGCCATAAAAGAGCAGCGACTGTTTACTCTGGAAGAAGTTCGCAAGTGCACGAAAGCCAGTGGGTCTTGTGGTTCCTGCACTGGGTTGGTGGAACAGATCCTGATGAATGTCCTGGGAACCGATTACTCGGAGGCCCCTGCAAAAAAAGCCATCTGTGGATGCACTGACCATTCCCATGAAGACGTTCGTCGGGTGATCAGGGAAAATCACCTGGTCTCGCAGCAGGCCGTCCGTGATTTCATGGAATGGCGCACGCCAAATGGTTGTGCCACTTGCCGGCCGGCCATCAATTATTACCTCATCTCCACTTGGCCACATGAAGCCAGAGATGATCCACAGTCACGCTTCATCAATGAAAGGGCGCACGCCAACATCCAGAAGGATGGAACGTACTCTGTGGTGCCACGCATGTGGGGGGGGCTGACCACGGCCGCGGAATTGAGAAGGATTGCGGATGTGGCCGAAAAATATCAGGTGCCCACAGTCAAGCTGACAGGGGGGCAACGTATCGATTTGCTGGGCATTAAAAAGGAAGATCTTCCTGACGTGTGGCGTGATCTTCAAATGCCTTCCGGTCACGCATATGGAAAATCACTGAGAACGGTCAAGACCTGCGTGGGCAATGAGCATTGCAGATTTGGAACTCAGGCTTCCATGAGCATGGGCGTGGACCTTGAAAAAATGCTGTTTGGGATGTATTCGCCTCACAAGGTGAAACTGGCCGTATCTGGGTGCCCTCGCAATTGCGCTGAAGCGGGAATCAAGGACGTGGGTGTGATTGGTGTGGATTCCGGCTGGGAAATTTATGTGGCGGGTAATGGAGGGATCAAGACCGAAGTGGCGCAATTCCTCTGCAAGGTAAAGACACGTGAGGAAGTCCTTGAGTACTCGGGGGCTTTTCTGCAGTTATACCGTGAAGAAGGTTGGTATCTCGAACGGACCGTGCACTTTGTGTCCAGAATAGGGATGGAGGCGGTGAAACGGCGGATTCTGGAGGACAAGGAAGGGAGACAGGCTTTATACGAAAGACTGCTGTTTGCTTTGCAAGGGACTCCAGATCCATGGCGTTCATCCGAAGATGCCGGGGTTGATTTGCGGCAGTTCAAGCCGGTGAAACTTTCTGGTGCCCGAGAAGAGGTGTTGTCATGACTGAAGTGGCGACCGCTCATGAGGTTTGGCTCCATGTGCTCGACCTGGATGAAATCCCCTTGTGCGGCGCGCGGGTGGTAGAAGGGGCTGCCATTGGTCCTGTAGCCGTGTTCAAGGCTGAAGACCACGCCGTGTTTGCCATGCGTGACCACTGTCCTCACAAGGGGGGGCCCTTGTCTCAAGGAATTGTTCATGGTCATCTGGTGACCTGCCCGCTTCATGGCTGGAACATTTCTCTTGAGTCGGCGGAAGCCGCAGCTCCGGACACGGGTTGCGCAGGGCGTCTTTCCGTGCGGGTGGAGCATGGTCGCGTTTACCTGAGCAAGGACGAACTGGCGGGAATGTGATGACCAAGCTAACACGAGTTTCTGGTCCCCAAACTTCCGTGCAGGTGACGCGAAGTACCTGCTGTTACTGTGGCGTGGGATGCGGTGTGCTTATCGAGACGGAAGATGGCAGGGTGAGAGGAGTGAAAGGAGATCCGGAGCATCCTGCCAATTTCGGCAAATTGTGCAGCAAGGGAGCAACGCTGCATTTGACTGCACAGCCCCACATATACCAGCAGGTGCGTGCTGCATATCCAGAATTGCGACGTTCGCGTCATGAAAACAGGGCACGGGTACATTGGGATGAAGCGCTGAATGAAGTGGCTGGACGATTTTCAGAGATTATTCGTCGGGACGGACCTGATGCGGTTGCATTTTATATTTCTGGTCAGCTTTTGACGGAGGACTATTACGTTTTTAACAAGCTGGCCAAGGGATTGGTTGGAACAAACAACATCGATACTAACTCCCGTCTGTGCATGTCAAGTGCTGTGGCGGGTTACAAACAGACCCTTGGCACTGATGCCCCACCTTGCAGTTATGAAGACCTCGATCATGCGCGCGTGATGTTCATCACGGGCTCGAACATGGCGTTTGCACATCCGGTACTTTTCAGACGCGTTGAGGAATCACGCAAGAAGCATTCTGATCTCAAGTTGATTGTGGTGGATACCAGAAGAACAGACACTGCTCAAAGCGCTGACCTTTTCCTTCAAATTCTACCCGGAACCGATGTGGCACTGCACTATGGCATGTTGCACGTGATGCTATGGGAAGGCTGGATTGACTGGAGCTTCGTGAAGGATCGCACGGAAGGGTTTGAGGACCTGAAGGCCAAGGTGTCGGAATTTACACCGAAAGCCGTGGCCCAGTATTGTGGCATTCGCGAAGTGGACCTCAAACAGGCTGCCCAATGGTTTGCCTGCGCAGGCCCGACACTTTCCTTGTACTGCCAGGGGCTTAATCAATCGGCATCAGGTACGGCCAAGAATGCTTCCTTGATCAACCTTCATTTGGCCACCGGACAAATTGGAAAACCAGGTGCGGGGCCGTTTTAACTGACGGGGCAACCAAACCCCAAGGGGGGGCGCGACTGTCTCTTATACACAAAT
>VFSW01005184.1_pt1 | contig 19328 bp, 14 predicted proteins | sample 5358111 | NCBI WGS metagenome assembly VFSW01 (sample SAMN11554181, study PRJNA540505) | mine drainage metagenome | isolation source: sediment from site ElyBrook_90M | place: USA: Ely Copper Mine, Vershire, VT | collected 2017 | reverse complement strand
TCCCCATCAAGTCGCTAATTCTGGAGACTATTGGAGGGTGCCATTGCAGCGTCTACCGCTGCTGGTCAATTTTGACCACAATGTCCTGTTTGGACGGCGCCGCAAACGCCTCTGCGGGCGCGACCGCGAACGATTCGGAGCAACTGCGGGCTCAATCGTGGCCGATCAAGCAAGCAGAAAGCGAAACCGAGCGGCCAGGTGGCCGCTCGGTTTCGAATTGAGCGAGATGAATGGTTATTGGCCGGGCGCTTTGGGTGTTTTGCTGTCATTCGGGGCGGGTGGTGGATTTGGGACGGATGTGTCGGTGGTCTTCTGGGGCGTACTATCAGCCGGTTTGTCGGGGGTCGCCTGGGTCGCTGCTTTCTGGCGCCGGTCCGCAGCCTTCTGTAACTCCTCCTCATGCTTTGTTTTCTCGGCTGCTGCCTCGGAATCTGTGACATAGCGGAATACCTGCAGGCGGCCTGGGTACTGTTCAGTCGTGTATACCCGGTTTTGCTTGTCGATGGCGACCCCTACGAGAGCCTTGAACTGGCCCGGCAACTCTCCATGGCCGGTACCGACGTAGGTTAATAGCTGGCCTTCGCGATTGAACACCTGAAGGCGGTCTTCCATCTCGTCGGCTACCCAGATGTGTCCATCGCTATCTACAGCGATACCCTTGGGACGGGCAAGGTATCCAGGACCATCGCCGTGTTTTCCAAACAGGCTGATAAAGATTCCGTCGGCATCGAATATCTCCACCCGATTGTTGAGGGTGTCGGTGACATACACATTGCCGTCCTTATCCACGGCCACACCCTGAGGCGCGCCAAAATCGCCGGGGGTGGTGAGGAAGTGGTTTTTCCCGCCGGTTCCTATGCGGCGGAGCAGTTTGAGGGTGTCGGCATCGTAGACAATGACCTGGTCCTGTTGAGTATCGACGACATAAAGAAAGCGATTGGTGGTGTCGATGGCGAGGCCAACCGGATCTACCAGCCCTTCACTGATCTGGCTTTCAACTTCGTGCTTGGTATTGAAGCTGGTGATGCGGTGCATCTTGCCGTCAGAGACAAATAGGCGGTCGTCGTCGTCGATCGCGAGCCCGTTGAGCCAGCCGAAGTGGGCTTCGTAACCGTTCCGGATGAGCTGCGTTTCGCGGGTTTCCTGGTTGAATATGAAAACCGCGCCGACTCTTTGGTCTGCCACGTACACCAGGCCCTTGGAATCCACGGCAATGCCATAGGGTCCAATCAGTTGGAAGGGGAAGGTATTGGGGTTGAATTTTTCGGCTTGGGATTGTCCGCCGGCAAGGCGGTCCATCCAGGTAGCTTTGGGCTTGGCGGCCGCCGCTTGAGAGTAATCAACTTTCGCACCAGCAAAGTAGTCGAGCCAGCGCACTCGAGCAATATTAGGCGGGCTTGGCCACACCAGCTTGGTGGGATCGAAACCGAATTTGCGCGGCCCCGCGTCCGTTGTGGGAGCCGTGTCCGTCTTCTTTTTCTTCGCTGCGCCGGCGAAGAACGGTGACACCGTGCCGAGCGCGAGTAGAAGCAACAAAGGAAGAATCTTGCGGATGCGCGCCGAATTTAAGGGCAATGGAAACATTTTTATCTCCATCTAATTTCCTGGGGAATTGGTCTGCTTCATATTGAGCCTGTTCTTGTGGCAGTTGTCGCAGAAAGCCATGTTGTTGGGCTGGTCATTAATCAGCAGTCCGGGCTGTGCTGAGGCGTGTGCCTGGTGACAGGAGAGACAGCTCAACGGCGTCTTGACCTTGCTTTGATCCGCTGGATCCATCACGTCAGAGACAGGGTGGTACTCAACCGGGTGCCCGAGGCCAAAGCGGAGTGGCAGGATCGGAACCTTGTTCTTGACGTAGTAGTCCTCGGGTAGTTTGACTTTGCCGTTGAAGATGGTGAGGAGATGTTCAGCGTCAAGCCGTTGGGGAACCGCATCGGGACCGTGGCACTCGAGACAGAGCGCGTTGCCCTTGGCCCGCAACAGATGATCGTTTTCGCCGCCATGAGGCGCGTGGCAGGTTGAACATCCCTGCGTAAACGCGGGCTGATGGTGAACCGGCTTTTTGCCGAGTTCATCGATATCACTGTGACATCCGAGACATATGCTGACGGAATCAGTTTTAGGAAGTCCTGGCTCTCGGCTGGCATGCGGGCTATGACAATCTGTGCAATCGCCCGCCGCGCCGGGGTGCGGGACTTTAGCCGAATCGATCAGTTTGGCCTTGTCGTCATGGCATGTGATGCAAATGGACTTGGCATCGGCCTGCGTAAGGACCACCTTTCCATCTTTAGCCGGAGCATGGCAGGTCTCGCAGCTTTTTTCGCCGAAAGGCTCGTGCATGAACTTCGCCATCAGCTTGGGCGACGCCGACTGATGGGGATCGTGGCACTCCATGCAGTTGGCCGTGGCGAAGGGCTGGTTCTGATGCGCCTTTTGCAGGTCGGCATCTTTGGCATCGTGGCAATCAAGACAGAGGGCCGGTGCCGACTTGGTGAGATGGAAGCGGTTCTCTTCGGTAGGTTCGGCGCCGGTTTTGTGGGTTAAATGGCAGGTGTCACAACCCATATCGAGGGCAGCGTGACGGCTGCCCTTTTCTGGCACATTCAAGCCGGTCTTATGGCACTCGCTACAGAGATTTTCCTTCTCGCCCCCCGATACCGGTTTGAGAAGCTGATTTTTATTGTCACTGCTATGCGGGTTATGACAGGAAAGGCAGTCGCGCACAGCGGGCGGATGAACTGTACCCTTGATATCTGCCGCTTTCTTGTCTGCGTGGCAGGTGAGACAGAGCGCATAAGGTGTCGCGGTGATCAGCTTGACCCGCGTTATGTCCTTGTTGACCCGGATTTCGTGGCAGCTCAGGCACCCAGTCGCCATGGCGGAATGGACAGACTTGCCCTTCGTCTTGTCGTCATGACATTCAATGCACTTGGCCGAGTCGGTGTTCTTATCCAGCGGAACAGGGTGGACTTCTGCGGCTGAACGTGTCCCAAAGAGCGTAATCAGAGTAATAAAAATCCAGACGATACGAAGTCCGCGGGGGCGATAGCTAACGGCCGTGTTGCTGAACCAGACGCGATGAGGTTGTAGTCCCATTCGGCCTCCAAGGAATGCATGTTGCACGAATATCGCCGTAATGCGGAAATCGTTCCGCCGCTTGCGACGCGCGCATAAATCCAAGAGTAAAAACAAGTTGGAAGGCATATTCTATCGAGCCTCAAAAGCGGAGATTGTGATTTAGAGCACAGAATGGGGCTTCTGCCGCAACCGGCTCAGTCAAATGCCCCATGGCCGCAGACGGCTCCCATGGGGCCACTAAAAGAGGTCGACTGAAGCTTGAGGAACCGTTGAATCCGATACGCGGACCGGGCAGGGAAAAGTCACGCTGCCCGTCAGCCGTGGATGTCCACCCGCGTTGGGCGATGAGTGAAATCCCGGACCGAAGGGCTCCCATTGCGCGATTTAGCCCAAGCTGTACATCGTCTCGGCCCGATGGCCGATCGTTAAGGTCATGTTTATCTGTTACTTGAGTTCAAACTAAGGTGTGGAGCGCAACTTGCATGGGAATGGGGAGAGAACTGGAGTGATATGGCGATAGATTTAAGCACCGTTGTCAGCAAGACGCGGCGCAGCATCGCCTCGATACAAACCAGCGTTTATTCATTCTTTCTGGCGGAAGAGGATCGGCTGGGTCGAGCAGGCATTGTTCGATCGGGTCAATCCGACTGTGCTTTGGCGCCCTTAGGATGCCATTCGCTCCTTCGAGATTTATTCAGCAGCCGGTCCGACGCTCCGGCCGGTGGAGGATTTCAACGTGGATGCAGTTCGCGTCAATTGGCAACTCAAAGCGATATTGCCGGTGGTGTTCGTGCTTCTGGCGGGTCTGCTGCTTTTTACTGTGGCGACCGTCTCTCTTCAGGACACGGAACGCCATGCCGTGCTCGAGCTTGCTGGTGCTGGCGCAGTAGTGATCTGTGGCGTGTCGATCGGAGTGCTTGCCTACCTGATCCAGCGCCCTATGGTCGAACTGCAGGAGAAAGTAGCCCTAATCGGTGAGGGGAATCTGGACGTTGCGGTGAGTTTTTGCCGGCGCAACGACGAGATCGGGGACCTGGGCCGTAACTTCAACCACATGATGAAACAGTTGCGTGAGAGCCGTAAGGAGATTGAGACCATGCATCGCACACAAATGTCGCGTGCCGAACACCTGGCGACACTGGGTGAGCTGGCTACTGGTCTGGCCCACGAGATTCGCAACCCCCTTGCTGGAATCGCCGGCGTCATCGAAATCATAGGCCGGGATCTGCCGGCTACCAGTCCGGCACGGGAGATGGTCAAGGATGTGCGCCTGGAAATCAATCAGATCAATCGTATTCTCACCGATCTTCTCGAAACCGCGCGGCCCCATCCGCCCATGATAATGAGAAGCAATCTCAATACGACGGTGGAGCATGCGGTGATGCTGGCGCGCCAGCAGGTACTCTCGCAACCGATCAAAATCGAACTCCAGAAGGCGCCTGATCTTCCGGAAGTGGAACATGACAGCGATCAGATTCACCAACTGCTCCTGAACCTGCTTCTCAATGCGGTGCAGGCAATGGAAGGTTCGGGCACCGTGCGTGTGGAAATCGGTTCGAAGGATGATTGCGCCAGGGTGATTGTCAGCGATACGGGCCGCGGCATTCCGGAACAGCAGTTGTCGCAGATCTTCCGCCCGTTTTATACCACCAGGGGCAATGGAACTGGCCTGGGCTTGTCGCTGGCTCGACGCATCGCTGAAGAGCATCATGGCCGGATCGCCGTGACCAGCGTCGTGGGAAAAGGAAGCAAATTCGAGGTATTACTGCCCTTTAACACGCCCGTCGCCCCGGTTGACGCTTCCTGATCTATCCATCGAGAACTTGCGGACCTGTTGTTTCCGTATTTTGGGCCGATGCAGAGGCATAGAATTCGGTTCGGATTCTGCCGGCTGCGAGCAGGTTTCTCTGATATGTGGCAACCAGACGCCCCCAGAATGGCGGATTTCCGCGTCGATTCCAGACGGCGGGAACGGAGTGCGCCTGGATGGACGCCTAGTAGAGTGACTTGGATCACATGCTTAAACAGGCATAAGCCCCTCTAATATGTCCATCTATGTATCGGGAATCACATCAGCGTAAAGTCGCAAGCAGCCAGTGGCCGACGGATGCCATTGCTGAAAATGGGGAATGCCGAATCGCTGCCAAGACGATTGGTTTTCCTTGCCTGGTGAATGAGAAGAAACCAATGCATGCAGAAAAGGTCATGATCGTGGATGACGAGCGGCTTGTGCGCTGGTCGCTCCGGCAAAAGTGCGAAGAGTGGGGGTACGTGGTGATCGAAGCCGAAGCCGGGGAAGCGGCGATCCGGCTCGCCCAGCGGGAGTCCCCGGATCGCGTTCTGCTCGACGTGCGGATGCCCGACCTCAGTGGCATCGAAGTGCTGGACCAACTCAAGACACGGGGCGACGCCCGCGCCGTCATCATGATTACGGCCGATCCTCAACTGGATGATGTGAAAGCTGCGCTCAAGCTGGGTGCGTACGACTTCGTGGGCAAGCCCATCGATTTTGATCAGTTGCACGACGCGATGCAGGGCGCGCTTGACGCCACTAGTTTGCGCGGCGAAGGCCAGGGCCTGCGCACCGAGGTGCGCCGTTCAGTGGGTTACGACAGCGTGGTGAGTGTCTCGCCCAAGATGACGGAGTTGATGAATTTCGTGAAGAAGGTAGCCTCCTGCGAGGCCACGACCATCCTCATTCAGGGGGAGAGCGGGACGGGAAAAGACCTCATTGCCAAGGCGATTCATTTCGAAAGCACCCGTCATGAAAAGCCGTTTGTCGCGATCAACTGTTCGGCCATCCCCGAGACGCAGATGGAAGCGGAGCTCTTTGCACACTAAAAAGGCGCGTCTCCGGATGCCAAGCAGATCAAGAAAGGTCTGTTCGAGGCCGCTGACGGGGGGACGCTGTTTCTCGACGAGATCGGCGAGCTTTCTCCGCTGCTGCAGGCTAAATTGCTGCGCGTGCTCGAGGATCAGGTGATCCGGCGGGTGGGTGGCATCCGCGATATGCAGGTGGATGTGCGGGTGATCGCCGCATCGAATCGTGACCTCGAAAAGGCGGTGCGGGAGGGCCACTTCCGTCAGGACCTTTATTACCGGCTCGCGATCATCGCAATATTCATACCCCCTTTGCGGGATCGTAAAGAGGACATTCTTCCGCTGGTTGACTTTTTCATCGAACGCTACAACCGCCGGTTCAGGAAATCGATCCGCGGTCTTACCGACGAGACACGCTCGCTGATTCTCAGTCATAACTGGCCGGGCAATGTCCGCGAACTGAAGAATACGATTGAGCGGGGGATGATCTTGGAAGAGGAGCCTTTCCTGCGGCCGGTTTATCTGCCGTTTTCAGTAGGCGAGTCAGGCGGCCGCACCCTGTTCGAGCGCACATCCTCGGCCGATGGCGGCCAAACCTTGCCGAATGGGCGGACGCTGCCGCGTCTCTATATTCCAGAGGGTGGTACTTCTCTCGAAGAGATGGAGCACTCAATGGTTGAGCTGGCGATGAGCCAGGCCAACGGCAACCAGACTAACGCCGCCAAACTGCTTGATATCAGCCGCGACGCTTTGCGCTACAAGCTCAAGAAATTCGGCCTGGTTCGCGGCGACGACGAGGTGTAGCGGCCATCCGGTGCTGAAGACGCCACCCATCTGTCTTTTGGCATAGCCCAGAGCCCCTCTTGCTCGCGGAGCCTTGCTTCGTAAACGCGCCAGCTGTTAATTCCCATGTGTTTTTGGCCGATTCGCCTGCCCGCGAACGAGGCGCAGCTTGCCCTGGCTCCGTTTTTAATTAAAGACAACCGACGCTTCTATTACAGATTCGCCTGCCTCCGCCGATAAAGGAAGTACGCACCTGGAGGTTCTGCTTCATGAAGCGTTCTTTTCTCATTGCTCTGATTCTTGTCATGGTTGCGGGGTTTGCAAAGGCCCAGATGGCGAAGCCGTCGACCGATGTTCTGGGCGCTCATTTGAACTACGGACGGGGATGCACGGCCTGTCACTCTCCGCACAGTGGATCATCCGGAAACGGCAACGCACGATCTGCCGATCCTAGCTCGGGTGTCAGCGCGCTCTGGGGGGAGGATGTCAGCAGCTTATATGGCAAGACCATCACAACTGGCGGAGGCAAATATGTCGAAGTTCTGCCGGCCAGCATGTCGGCGGGGACGCCTGATGTTGCGGGGATGCTGACATGCCTGGGCTGTCACGACGGCAACTACGCGCCAAGAGCGATGATGAAAAATCGGATTTATGAGCCAGTTCCGTCGACTTATGGGAGCAGTAACTCGATTCCGACATTGCTGGGAAACAATGGCACGAGTATGGGGAACTATATGAACGAGCATCCGATGGGACTTAGTGCCCGGATTAATTGCGGAGGTTCGTCCAACTGGGATTGCGCGCAGAGTAACGGTGTCATCAGCATGAAGGGCGCAAGTTCGAGCCGCTTCGTGACGAACTACGGTTTTTTCGTCAAGCCCGGGGTCTATAGTAATGCGGCCGTGGTCGTCTGCACGACCTGTCACGATCCGCACCTCATGAACGTGGTTTCGGTGACGAATGGTTCGATGTCCGGTCTGCCGACCGGCACCTACACGACGATGTTTTTCCTGCGTGCTCCGTACAATCCGAACGATTCCAATCCGCTGTCAAATCAGACGGCGCAGTTCTGCCGTCAGTGCCATGCCGACAAGTCCAATGAGATGAATGGCAGCAGCGCAGGAACCGTGTTCTAACAGTCTCGGACCGCACGTCGAGCGTTGAGGGCTTCGAAAGGTGCACCCGGATCTGGGAGGGTCAGTCCCATTTGAGGGTGGGACGATGCCATGTTTTACTCACGTAGTTTTCTCTCGGAAGACGCTTATCGCTTAATCCCGTTGCTTGAGTGGCTGATAGATTTGACGGTGCCGTTAGCATAGTGCGCAGCCTGGTGACAAACCAATACGCAGGTGTTGGCGGAGCGATTGTAGGAGATGGGAAGGCCGCTATTCGGGGCCACCACGTTCAAGTCGAAATTGATCAGTCGCTCGCCGCTGATGGTTCCGCTGCTCGCTCCCATGCCGTGAGCGGTGTGGCAGACGGAGCAGCTGAATCCTGAGTTGATGTGCTCGCTGTGCTGGTTCCAACTGGTATTTTTGATGATTTGATTCGGCAGGTCGTGGCATTTCCCGCAAAGGGCATAGGGTCCGTTTACGCTCAGATCGGGATTCTGGTAAAGGTTCGTTATATTTTGTCCAGGGATTACGGCCTGACTGAATTCGTAGCGGCGCTCGAGGATGTGGGTCCATCTTGAACCGTGGGGTCCATTTGCGCCGGTGCCTCCGAATTCGCGATTGTCGTCGCTGTTATGGCAATCTGTGCAAAGAATCTGGGTGCCCATGGCGCGGCCTTGCTTGACGCCATCGAGATCGTACATGTTGGCCAGCAAACTGGGCTGCGGGAGGGAACTGTTTCTCAAATGCATGACTGGATGGCTCGATGTGGAGGTGATCGCAAATTGCGGGATCAGGTTCAAAGCGTCGCCTGCGGATACGGCGCGAACTGCGAAGTAGCCATAGATAGTCTGCACTTGTTTGCCGGTGCCGGTGCCGTGGCAGCGCAGGCAGTTCTCGAACTGATTAATGGCGGGCGTAAGGATGCTGGTTCCGTCGCTGGCGCTGATGCCGGCAGTGTTCTTTTGGGAGAGGCGGACGAGCGGTGGAAGCGGGAAGATTCCAACCGGTTCGGATCCATGCGCATTGTGGCAGTCGACGCAAGTAGCATGGCGATTATTGTTAAGCAGGGTGTTCTCGGCGGCATCGTGCGGATTGGTCGAGGAGGGAAACGGGTGCCCGACTTTGGGTGCCGCGTACTCAGAAAACACGTTGGCGTTGGGCGGCATAGGCGAGACGTTTGCGCCATTATGACAGCCAATGCAGTCTTGTTCGCCCTGGCCGCGGAGCAACTCGGATGTTCCGCTGGCATTGTGCGGAGCGTGGCATGCGATGCATGAATCTGCAGCAACCGTAGGATAGCTGCCAAGGTTGGCCTGTGAAGATATCTTGGCATTGGTGGCCAGGGCATGGGCACTGGTCGACCAGTCGGCCAGCGGGTTGACCTGGCTGCCCATTTGCCGGCTTGGGTCGTGGCACGCCAGGCATAGCTGACCGTTTGAGCTGTCCTTTACCAGGAAGTTCTGCGACACAAGGTCTTTGGCCTGCACGTGGGGATTATGGCACGATGTGCACTCGACATTCCCCTTGATGAGCTTCACTGCGCCTGTGGGATCGCTGGTATTGCCATTTGCCGCTAACGACGCAACCAGGTCCACAGCGTCTTTCAACGGCAGCGCCAGACTGAACGGATGTGACGATTGCAGGCTGCTGCCGAAGACATCCTGAGAATTCATCGAGCCACGGGTTGTGACCTTCCCATAGGCCACCGTGGATCCAACCGCGACAGTGCCGTCGTGGCAACTGAGGCATTGGTTGCTGTCAGAGCCAATCATCGGTTGCTTGCCGGTGTTTTTCGCAGTATTACTGCCGTAGGTTGTATAAACCTGGGTGGTGAGCTTCTGGTTCCAAAGGCCCGTGTTCAATCCGGAGTGCGGCGCGTGACAATAGGCACAGGAATCGGGACGAGCACCGGTGATGGGCGAATGACTGCCCGGTCCCAGATTATGGACACCCATCGTATCGCCCGTAAACTGAGCCGGTAAAGTTTGAGCGCCCAGTAGAAAAGTCACCCCGGCCAGCAGTAATTTGAGCCTCACTACATTCCCTCCCGGACCGGCTTTTTCAATCCGACATAGTGGAATACCTGGACGCGGCGGTTGAACGAATCTACTACATAAACGTTGTCGTCGTGATCGATGAACATGCCTGCCGGCAGTTGGAACTCTCCGGCATGGGTGCCCTTGGCGCCGAAGTAATAGAGCAATTGTCCCTGCGGGTTAAACACCTGAACGACGCCCCATAGAGCGTCGACAACGTACACGTCGCCTTCGGAGTCTACGCTTACGGCTTTCGGCCGGAACATGGCTCCGGTACTGTCACCGATTTTTCCGATGGCGTATTGGAACGCTCCGGAGCGGTTAAAAACCTGCACTCGGAAGTTCATCGCATCTACAACCATCAGGTTGGGGCCGTCCAGCCTTAGTTCAGTTGGGAGATTGAACTCTCCGTTTGCGTCCCCCGAAGTGCCGATGGTCTGAAGCACTTTGCCCTGCATGTCGAGTACGAAAACCTGGTTTCGCAATGTGTCGGTGACATAGATTCGCTGCGCGGCCGAGTCGACGGCAATACCAGTGGGCCGTTTGAAGTAACCTTCGCCTCCCTTCAGGCTGCCGAGGGCATGAACAAATTTTCCGTTGGGCTCAAAGACAAAAATCGTTCCCGCATCTGAATCGGTCACATAGATATTGTCCTGGTCATCCACCGCGACGCACTGCGGATTAAGCAAAGAATCTCTGGATTTCCCCTGCCGTTGGATGAACTTGTACTTGTGCTGCGCGAAGTCGAATATGTGCACCCCGGCTGCACCTGGGTCTGTGACGATGATGCGTCCATGCGAATCAGTGGCCACACTGTAAGGACGGATCAGGGAGTGATAGTCGGGCGCGCCGGCGATCACGTCAATCAGTTTGTTCCAGAAGCCCCGATTCGGCTTGACCTCGTTTTCGGAGTTGAAACTATGCTCCCAGGACAGTTTGCGGCCACCATCAAGCGACATCTCCCACAACTCCGGTGTCGCGGGAGTCTTTGATTTTGGGGACGCATAGGCGGGAGCAAGCAACAGGGCCGCGCAAGCCAAAGCCAAGGCCGCGCTCAGGCAATGCCGGCGATCTCCCTTTAAAAGAAGTTGAACCATCGTGATATTCCGAAGTAGTAAGAGGATATAACCTCCGGTGCGATGCCGGACCCGCTGAAGCCCTGCTCCAGGCGCGAAAATCCGCTGACGAAGGTCAGCTTGCGAACCTGGTACTGAATGAGCGTATTGAACTGATTGTTCTGGTTGGTTGATGTGATCGCGTCGCTGGAAACGTTACTGGATGATCGGGCATAGGCGGCAGCGATCACGAGGCTTTTGACGGGGGTGCTCGAAACTCCAATTGAGTAGCTGTCACCTCCATAGAGGCTTATCAGGTTCGAGGGCAGCGTAGGCGAGGGTACGGGCACAGCCACCAGCCCGCTGCCCGTTACGAGGGCTTGTCCACTCGACTTGGAGTAGCTGCCGGTGGCCGTGAGAAAGGCGCCGTAGCCAACGGTGCCGTTGTAACTCTCGCTAGTGTTCACGGTGCCCGGTTGCTGGGTCAACCCTGTCCGCGAGCCGCCTCCGCCTGCGCCCAGATTAAACCTTCCCCAATTCCGTCTCAGATTGCCGGAATAGTTATAGTACGAGTTCATGTACGTGATCAGTAAGGTCTGTACATTCTGTGCGTAGCCGAAAGTTCCCGTCACGTGCCAACCGAGAATCTCGCTGGAGTAGTTCTCGTCGGTTGAAAACCCCATCGTATTTTCCCCGGTTTGGTCGTCGGTATTTTCGATGATCGTCCCCGACGTATTGAAGGTTCCATTAAGGAGTTCGTGGGCATATGTGGCACTTCCGCCGTATGACTTTACTCCGTAGCTTACCCCAAGGAAGTTTTGTGTGCGGCGTTCTACAAAAGCTGAGGTCTGCAGATTGGGCAACGGAGTATAACTGCCGATTCCCATGAGATCGATGGAGTTCGACGTCTGGTTTGCGTTGAAGCCAGGAATGATGGCTCCGGCGGCAACAACCGATTGAAGAAGTTGTCCACTAAGGTTGTCGGAATAGTTTGCGCTTGCTGAAAACGTAATTTTGTCAGTCGGGTGCACAGAGGCAAGACTTGTGAGAGTGTCAACGGTTCCGTTTGTGCTCGTACCGAGGTAGTTGCTGTTCCAACTGGAGCGATTGAATGCGGCCGAGGCGGACCCTTGCAAGGGCAACAGGTGTACAACATTAAAGCCGTAGCCGCTGTTGTCAGAGCGCACTTCGGTTACTTGTTGACCGACTAATATTTGCGGAATCTGCGAGTGAGCAGCTCCTGAGGAATAGTAAGCGCCGACATTGAAACCTTCGTAGCGATAGCCTGAATGCAGGTTGACGGAATGGAACGCATTAGTCCCCTGGTCGTTGGTCCCGTAGACCGAATATTGGCTGCTGCCGCTCTGGAAGCCGGCCGAAAAGCTGGGGGCATCCGGAATATTCTCGCTCCAGTTGATTCCGAAAGTGTCGTTATTGCCATGGGTCACGTAGTCGGCGAGTCCCGGAACAGCGTAATTTCCTTCGCTGTTGTAAGACTTGGAGTAGTTGACCGAACCGGGGAAATTGCTGCCGCCGAAAATCGTGCTGGAAAGGTTGATGCCACTGGCATCGGAGATGGACTGAAAGTTGGAATTTGCGCGCGACTGGTTCAGATAAAAGGAAGCATTGAAGGACAGAAAATTTGGATTATGGTATGACCCCGACAGAGTGGCAGCGCCTCCCAGCGCCCAACTGTGGGTCGAACTGGTCATGTTTCCATAGGTGGCGGTATATCCGGGCGCGATTGTGCCGCTCAAGTCCGTGCTGAGTTCGCCTACCCTGACCTGCGCCGCGGCGGGCCATGCGAGCAGCAGAAGCGCTACCTGCGCCAACCACGCGACTCGCCAAAGAAAGCCCAATCTAAACCATCCTTAACTACTTAATGTTTAGCGTGCGATGAATCTTGTTTCGTATCCGACTTGCTTGGAGCCTTACTTCCAGGTGCTCAAAATTAGGTGCGTTTCTCACAGCCCGAAGATCAACTCGAATCCGACGCCGCTGTACCTCACAATTGTTCAATCTTCGCGCTCTGGCGCAGTTTTTTATCGAGTGCGGCGCGAAGCTCGTTGCTTTTGCTTTGTCGCAGCTCTTGCTCAAGTTGCGCTTTCACATCCTCGAACTTTGCCTTGCCCGCCGGGGTGTGCTCCTGGAGTCGTACAATGGTGTATGCCTGTTCGAGCTGAATCACATCGCTTACGTCGCCGGACTTCATGGCGAGAAGTGCCTTAACCACCTGGGGAGCCAACTGGGAAACGGGGACGGGCTTGTGCTGGCCCATCATGACGCGGTAGTCGTCATCCGAGAGCTTCTCTGCCAGCAGGCCAAATTCCTCTGCCGTCTTCGTGGCTTTCGCCTGCTGATGGGCGCGATCTGCGCGCGCTTGGCCTTCCTTCAACTGGTCGGCGGTGGCCTTCTCGGGAGGAAGAATAGAAATTGTCTGGAAGGTGAATGTCTCTGGATGTTCAAAACGGGCGGAGTTCTTGTCGTAGTAGGCTCTCACCTCTTCCGGAGAGACGGACCCTTTGTTCTCGACTTCGACCTTCAGAAAAGCTTCAATGAGCAGCGAGCGCCGTATCTTTTGCCTGAGCAACTGCTCGGAGCCACGAAGATCGCTCTGCAGGAAGGCATTGAATTCCTCTGGTGTGGCGAACTGCTTGCGGAAGTCAGCTTCAGCGTGTTGCATTTTTGCGGCGGTTATCGTCATGTTGCGGCGGAGCGCTTCCTGATAGACCAGTTCCTCAAAGATGATCATCTTGAGAGCGCCATCCCGGATTTGCGGCTCCAGGTCCTTCGGGATCCCGTTATGCTGACGAGCGTAGGGGAAAATCGCATACTCTTCGCGAACGAGGTCTGCATCAGTGAGCACGGCGCCGTTCACCCTGACTACCGGTTTGGCCGCGGCCGTTGTCGTGGTCGCGGGGGTAGCGTGAGCCGAGGGTTGCTTGAAGACTGTGGGCGCATGAGAGGCTACCTGGGCGCCGGCCGAGAAGGCCAGCAGCAGAAAAGCTAAAGTTGAGATTTTCTTGTTCATGATGACCGTCCTAAACAGGGAAAAAAGAAGGGGAGGGAAATGGCACTCCCTCCCCCGTCATGCAAATCGATTAAAACGTGGTTACTGCCGTACCGCCGTTCATTTCGTTCGACTCGCCACCATGGCACTGGCGGCAGAATTGCGCGGTCTGGTTGCTGGCGACGGTGCCGCTGGCCGGATTGTAAGGAGCGCGAATGAAGAACATGGTGGCATAGTTGCCGCTCGGCAGACCGGAGTTCTTGCCAGTAGTGACCTTCACCACGTTCATGAGGTGCTGGTTATGGCAGGTTGTGCACATTACCACCGGCTGATTGTTGTAAACTCCCGGCCTGACAAAGAAACCGTAGTTCGTGACGAACTGGGCGGAATTGGGGCCAGTCATCTGGACCGAGCCGGTACCAGAGATGGAGCAGTCCCAATCGTAATTGCCACCACAACTCATCACCGCGTTAAGCCCCACCGGGTGATCGTTGAGGTAGTTTCCGACGGAGGTGCCATCATTACCAAGCAAGGTGGGGATGGCGTTCTGGGCCCCGTAAGTGACGGGCAAGGTCTCATAGACCTTGTTCTTCATCATGGCGCCAGTGGCATAGTTGCCGTCATGGCAGCTCAGGCAGGTGAGCAGGCCGCCGACGTCTGGCGTGGTTGCGGACATGCTGGTGGGCAGGACTTCAACTGCGCCGCCTCCGCCCGTGGTGATAGTTTGGCCGTACAAGCTGCCGACATCCTCACCCCAGAGCGCCACATTGCCAGAGGTTGGATCAGCGGTCTTGGCGTTTCCATTACCGTATGCGCCGCTATGCGGTGCGTGACAGGCCGTGCAACCACGACCGTAGTTGAGATGGGCGCCGAGGACGTCGGTCGTCGGTGCCGTAATCTGAGCTGACGCGAAACCCGCGCCGGCCAAAAGCATCATGGCGAATAAAGAAATCCGTTTCATTGAGTAGAGCCTCCTAGCAAACTCTGCTGCTCGCCTGAACCGTGACTGCGACCTTACGGGTGTTGTTTCAGTTCAGTCTTTAGCCATGAGATGTGCACGAATCGTGCCGTTATGGGAATGGCTGCGGGATTTTTCGCCGCCATGCGTAACCTGTTGCTGAGAAAGGGGTTCATTATCTATCGGCACAGTAACGGGAAAACATGAGCGAATTTAAGAACTATGTTATGGGCGTTCTGGCACAGTGAGGTTGGTGAAAAGCCCCAAAGTAATGTGTGACGGCTATCACGTTGCCCTTAACGAAGGCATTTCGATAAGTGATCGGCGGCGGTTATAGCTGCACTGTAAGTGCCTTTGGATGTGATAGCTGTCACGCTTCGGAGTGATGGTTAGTGCTCTCTGATTTTCGCTTCGTAGCTAAAGTAAAGAGGCAAGTCCCACCTGCGCGAACGAGTTATGGGTTCGGCACTCGACGTGCAAGTAGTGAGCTTGCTGCTTCAGTCTTGACGAACGAGGAATACGTCGCGCAACGATGGGCGGGGGAGAGAATACGGCATGCCAAACGGAATCACCGAGGAGTTCACAGCGAGCAGAAGCCTGCAGGCGACGCACGTTTACTCAATGGCTGCTATGTGCCTCTTGATGGGCCTCGCGATCGGATACTTGTTTCACGGTCCGGGAAAATCATATGTCCCGGAAGGACCGTCCGTAAGTTCCGTTCCAAAGCTGCCGCCGGGCGAGGAGAGCAGTGGCGGGTTTGCAGTCAGGCCTCAAGCGCAAACCGCTGGGAACGCCGTCATGCAATCGCCGCACGCAGGCAACCGTGCGATGCCCAGCCTGGGCGAGATGAAGCGGATGGCCGACCGGCAGGCTGCGCCATTGCTTGAAAAGTTGAAGCACGATCCGGATAACAGCGCCCTGCTTATGCAGGTGGGTACGATCTATCACAGCACGCACCAATTCAAGGAAGCGGCCACTTACTACGGAAAGGCCGTGCAGGCCGACCCCAAGAATGTCGTCGATCGCACCAAGCTTGCGGCGAGCCTTTATCGCAGTGGCGACGTCGACGGGGCGATTGCACAACTGAACAAAGCGTTGACCTACGATCCCAAAGACGCGAATTCATTATTCAATCTGGGAATGATCAAGCTGCAAGGAAAGCAGGACGGTAAAGGCGCGCTGGCCGCGTGGCAGCAATTGTTGAAAACAAATCCGCAATTAAGCGCGGACGGCAAGGCTACTGTCGAGAAGCTAATGGCCGACGTGTTGACATCCCTAAGCGATCAACACAGAACTCAAGGAGCACGCACCAAGTGACAGACCCAAAAAATACTCCTCGAACGCAGTGGACGATCAAGAGAGCAGCGGTTCTGGGGATTGTATCCCTGATCGTTGGCATCGCCGGAGGCTGGTCCATCCGTGGCTCGCAGCATCCGCCGGTCAGCGAATCCGCCAAGGCTAACATAGTCCCCGCGGTGACGGGTAACTCAAGCAACTTGATTCCCCAGGCAAATGACGCCGCGCGAATGAGAGAGATGGCGGACGAACAGTCGGCGCCACTACTCGAAAAGGTCAAATCAGACCCCAATAATACGGCTTTGCTGATTAGCATTGGAAATGTCTACTACGACGCGCAGCAATATCCCGTCGCGATCGAATACTACGGGCGCGCACTCAAGTCGAAGCCTTCAGACGTTGCAGTGCGCACAGACATGGCGACAGCTTTCTGGTATACGGGAAACGCGGACGGGGCGATCGCGGAATTTGATCGAGCCCTCAAGTATGAGCCCAATAATCCAAATACGCTCTTCAATCGAGGCTTGGTGAGATGGAAGGGAAAGAAAGATGGAGCGGGCGCGGTGGCGGATTGGAAGAAGCTGTTGGCGGCAAATCCGAAATACGGGGGCCGAGATAAGGTTGAACAAATGCTTGCCGAAGTGACGAGCCAGACCACAGTAAGCTCGGCTGCGAAGGCGGATTAGGGCCACGGAAATAGCAGGTTATGCGCAACGTCCAGTGGCTCTCACTTATCGCTCACTTATTTATATCTCAAAGTAAGGCATTAAGTTATTCCCTTGGGAATGGCGACGGAGGGAGTTATAGACCTGGTTGACTCAGCGCCTGTAAATCGGTGATCTGAAGGTCGCAATTGGATATCGGACGCGCCGCCTCTGTATGCTTTCGCGTATTTGAATTGATGATGGAGCAGTCTCGTTGAAGAGGCTGCTCCATCGTCTGTCAGTTGGCGACTATTGCACGGTGACAGTGATTGTCCTTACCGCCGACTGGGTATAGCCGGGGGCTACGGCGATAAATTTAAGCACCGCAGTGGTGGTGAAGGTGATGGGCCCGGTGTACTTTGTCGATGCGGTTGTGGGCGTCGTGCCATTGGCCGTGTAGTAGACAGTGGCGCCCGCAAGAGCGTCGGAGATCGTGATTGTCTGCGTGCCAATGGGCGTGGGAGCGGTGGGCGACGAGAACGTATAGACGGCTGTGCCAAGTCCGGATTGTGCAAATCCAGGTGCGACGGCGATTGCCTTGATGGTTTTGTTTCCCGTAACGGAGAGGGGGGTACTATAGATCGGCGAGGCCGTTGTGGGCGTGGTCCCGTCGATGGTGTAGTGGATTGCGGACCCACGGGTCGAATCGCTGATTGTGACCGATTGGGCGGTCGTGTAAGTTCCGCCAGGCGGCGTAAATGCCGGCGTTGCTGCAGCTGCAGTTCCATCGATGGTGAGTGTTACCGGCACAACCATGCCCTGATCTCCGGCTGACGAGTAGAAGATGACTTCGCCGACGTAGGAGCCGGCGGCGAGGGTGGTGGCTGGTGCGACCGACGTCTCGACGGCTAAGGGGGTGAGTATGCCGCAGCATCCGTAGGACGAGGGGCTGATGGTCAACCAGCTTCCTCCGTTGGCGCTCGCTCCCTGGCCGAAGAAGGCGAAGTTGGTTGCCGTGCTGGCCAGGCTGATTGGCTGTGCCCCAGGATTGGCCCCTTCGTAGGTTTTGCTGAAATTCAGCGGCGGAACGGCCTTGAACACGTTGGCGCCGACCACGTAAGAGACGGGAATGGTTTGACGGTCGGTTCCGGTGGTGAGAACGATGGTGCCGTTGAAGTTGCCTGCGACGAGTCCTTTGCCGGGCAGGTTGGCTGAGACAACGCTGACGGAGAGAGAGGACGGTGCCGTGCCGCTGTTGGCGGAAAGGGTCAGCCATTTGCCTCCATCGGAAGTGGAGCCGGTCGCGCTCCAATCAAGCGTCCCCACTCCGGCGTTTCTGACGGACAAAGACTGAGCCGAGGGATTGGCGCCGCCGGTGGCCTGGAAGAAGGTGACTCCGCCGGGCAAGTCATCGAAGAAGGTGCTGGTAGCCGCGTTGACGGTGAGCGTGACCGGGATAAGCATCGAGGGGCTTCCGACGGCTGCTTTCACGATGATCTCCGCGGTATAGACCCCGGCCGCGAGAGTGACGGCCGGGTTCACTGTCACGATAAGTGTGTGAGGGCTGAGGATGCCGCAGCAGCCAAAGGAACTGGGGTTGATCGAGAGCCAGTTTCCGCCGGAGGAGTTGGCGGTGGTGGCAAAGAAGGCGAAGTTGGTTCCGGTGCTGGTGACGCTTATGAGCTGCGGCAGCGGGTTAGCTCCCCCATAAACCTTGTTGAAATCGAGCCCATTCACCTGCCGGAAGACGGCTGCGCCCACCGTCATGGTGACTGGAATGGTGACGCGATCTCCCGTGGTCAGGAGGATGACCTGGCCGGTGAATGTGCCGGCCACCAGGCCGCCACCGGGAAGGTTGGCGGGGTTCACCGTAACCAAAGGCGTGCTGGGTGCGGTGCCGCTGGGTGCGGATATGCTGAGCCAGGCACCACCATCGGATGTGCTGAGGGAGGCCGTCCAGGCAAGAGAGCCTGCGCCCGCGTTACGAATCTCGAGGGGTTGAGCCGGTGGCGCGCTGCCGCTCGTGATCATGGAATAGGTGAGCTGGCCGGGTAGAGAGTCAAAGAAGGTTGAGGTTTTTGCCGCGATTGTCAATGTGACCGGAACGGTCAGGCCCTGCGTACCGTCTGCCGACGTGAGTATGACCTCGGAGGAATAAGTTCCCGCGGGAAGGGTCACAGCGGCATTCACGCTTACGGTGATGGCCTGGGGAGTGAGAACGCCGCAGCACCCAAAGGAACTGGGAGTGATGGAGAGCCAGGTGCCTCCGGTTGAGTTAGCGGTTGCGCCGAAGAAGGCAAAGTTGGTTCCGGTGCTGGCCGCGGTGATGACTTGCGGCAAGGGATTGGCTCCGCCGGCAACCATCGTGAAGCTAAGAGGATTGACCTGGCGGAAGACAGAAGCGCCCACAGCCATGCTCACCGGAACAGAGACCTGGATGCCGTCGGCCTCAAGCAGAACTTCACCGGTGAAGCTGCCCGCGATGAGCCCGCCACCGGGAAGATTGGCGGGGTTGACGCTGACGGCGGGATTC